>Ga0123355_10001124_pt1 | contig 37032 bp, 33 predicted proteins | sample TergutEmb28metaG_3_FD_89872 | JGI IMG/M metagenome (GOLD analysis project Ga0123355, IMG submission 89872) | Embiratermes neotenicus P1 segment gut microbial communities from Petit-Saut dam, French Guiana - Emb289 P1 | ecosystem: Host-associated > Arthropoda: Insects > Digestive system > Gut ...
AATGTCCAACGATAGGAATATCTAGCCAATTATCTGTTCCTGCTCTCTTTATTACGACTACTACTAAACATCTGAATACAAATAAGATATAAAAGTTTTTTAAAAAATTTTTCAAGAGAAAAAATCAATCCTTTGTCGCAAGTTCTATTGCTACCTTATAATATATGTCTTGCCATTTGTTAAAGTTATCCATACTAATTTTTTCGTTTGTGTTGTGGATATCAGTAACAGTATCGGGAAAAGTTGCACCAAAGGCGATTGCATTTGGCAATTCTCTAGCGTAAGTGCCTCCGCCAATCTGTAGTGGCTTTGTATTTTTTTCGCCTGTTATGTCGCTGTAGATTTTTAGCAGTGATTTTACAAGACAGTTATTAGGGTCGATGTAATGATTTTTTTTATATGCAAGGGTAGTGATTTTTGAGTTAGGTACTTTATCTTTAATTTTGTCAATAACTGTTTTGTCGCTACAGTTTAGAGGAAGTCTAAAATCAAAACATAGAATTAGTTTATCCTTTACTAGCTCGCCTTTATTTAGGCTCATAGTAAGGTTGCCCGATTTATCGCATTTATAATCTAGTTCTAAAATTTTTTTGCTATTGTCGTTGCAAAACAAATTATAAATTATTTTTGCAGTTTGCGAAACACTGGACAATTTTTCAAACAATTTATGTGCGGCGTTATCCGCTTTTTCGGGTGCCATAGCATGGCCTGCAATGCCCATAAACTTAAGAGGTTTTTTATCTAATACGCAACTAGCGGTGTCAGGTATCATGTTTAAGAACTCGCTACCAAAAGATAGTTTACTAATTTTGTTGCCAAAATCTTTATCTATAGGCAATTCTAGTTTTATATGCAATATACCTTTTTCGGAATTTATAACAGGGAAGTCAGCGTCGGGCACAATAGTTAGATTAGGGATTTCCTCGCGTTTAGCATATTCTTTAAGACATAAACTGCCTGATTCTTCGTTGCAACCGACTATCAATCTAACTCGTTTTTTTAAGTCAACCTTATTGTCCTTTAGAGCTTTAAGGATATGCAAGCATACAATAGCAGGCCCCTTGTTGTCTACAACGCCTCTGCCATATAAATAGCCGTCTTTTTGTGTTAGCGAAAAGGGTGGCGCAATCCAGCCGTCGCCTGTAGCACCTACAGTGTCGATATGACAAGCAATTCCAATCATGTCGTTGCCACTACCAACTTCTGCAACCCCATAATAACCATTATGCTCGTATGCGTTTAGCCTGTAACTTTTAGCTTTATCTATAAACCAATCTAAAGTTTGACGCATTGCTTTTCCAAACGGTGCGTTTTTTTCTTTACTGCCTTGTAGGCTTTTAATAGCTAAAAATTCGGATAAATCTTTTAGTATTTGTTTGTTGTCGATGTTCATTATTTTAGTTTGCAATTTCCTTATAAATAGATTATACTATAGTTATATATTTTAGTCAAAATACAAAAAGAGAAAATTATGACAAAAACAACAGCAAAATCAGCAACAAAAACTTCTAAATTAAAATCAGCAAAAGCGGATGCTAAAGTTATACGCACAAGATTTGCACCAAGCCCGACAGGATTTTTACATATCGGAGGCTTGAGAACAGCACTTTATGCTTACCTTTACGCTAAAAAAAAGAAAGGTAAATTTATTTTGCGTATCGAGGATACCGACCAAGAAAGGCTTGTAAAAGGATCTGAGGAAGTTATTTATCGTACTCTTAAAGCTGCGGGGTTAAAGTATGACGAGGGGCCAGATGTGGGCGGCGAGTTTGGACCGTATATTCAGTCGCAGCGAAAAGATACATACAAAAAGTACGCAGAGAAGCTAGTAAAAAACGGCGGTGCGTATTATTGTTTTTGCACAAAAGAAAGGTTAGAAAAAGTGCAAGGGGATAAAGTCTCTAAGTACGATAAGTACTGTAGCAAATTGACTAAAGAGGAAGTTTCTGCTAAATTAAAGGCAAAAGAGCCTTTTGTAATTCGTCAGAATATTCCAGCTACTGGTACAAGCACTTATAGTGATTTAGTTTTTGGAGACATTACAATTGACAATAAAGAGTTAGAGGACGGTATTTTAATTAAGTCTGATGGTATGCCGACTTACAATTTTGCAAATGTTGTCGACGATTATTTGATGGGCATAAATGTTGTAATTCGTGGTACAGAGTATTTGTCGAGTACTCCTAAATACAATTATATGTATAAGGGGCTAGGGTGGGAAATTCCTACTTATATGCACTTGCAGCCGATTATGCGCGATAGTCAACATAAATTATCTAAAAGGCATGGCGACGCGAGTTACGAAGACTTTATATCAAAAGGCTTTTTAGGTGAAGCAATTGTAAACTATATTGCGCTATTAGGTTTTAGTCCGCCTGACAATCAAGAGAGAATGACTCTTAAAGAATTGCAAGCAGTTTTTGGGGTAGAGGGGCTGAGTAAGTCGCCTTCGATTTTTGATGTAGAGAAAATGAAATGGTTAAACTCGCTATATATAAAAGAGTTAGAGCCAAAGAAGTTTTACAAATTAGTAAAACCGTTTTTGCAAAAATTGGATTATCTAAAAGGCTATGATTTAGAATTTATAGCTAACTTAGCACAAAGCAGAGTATCAATTTTATCTGATGTTGATAGCATACTAAACTTTATAACAAAATTTGATGATTTTGATTTAGGTATGTTTGTTCATGAAAAAAACAAAGTGGATAAAGATTTAGTCAAACAAATGTTGCCTGGCTTAATAAAGGCAGTAGAAAAAAGTTTTAATGATATTCCTAGTTTGATAGAAAATTTTGCCGCAGATTTTAATTATAAAAAAGGGCAAGTTATGTGGGTGTTTAGAATTGCACTAACAGGTTCGCTTGTAACCCCTGGCGGTGCTAGCGATATGGCAAAGTTGTTTGGTAAAGAGAAAACAATTGCAAGGCTAAAAGCAACGCTAGATAGGTTTTGAGAATAATTTGCTGGGGAAAGATTTTTCAAAATTCCCCCCCCCCAACCCCCTTCAAAACTTTTGAGTGTTTGTTGGTGCATTCTCACGCTTATTCAGTATACCTAATAGCTTGCACAAATACTTAAAAGTTTTTTGGAAAGTTTGAAAACCTTTTTCTCAAAAAAGGTTTTCAAGAAGAAAAAGAAAATCTAAAAAATGAAAAACAAACAAAAAGTTATAATTATAGGCGCGGGAGTCGCGGGACTATCTGCAGGTGTTTATGCACAGGCTAGTGGGTTTGAAGTGGAAATTTACGAGCAGCATTTTTTGGCGGGCGGATTTTGCACTAACTGGAAAAGAAAGGGCTATACATTTGAAGGTGGTTTGCATTGGCTGACGGGCTCAAGAGAAAGCACTTATATGCACAAAGTGTGGCGCGAGATTGGTGCAATAACTGATGATACAAAAATTCATGTAAGAGACCCTCATGTTGTGTATGATCACTTTGGTACAAAAGTTTGCTTGTATCGTGATATCAAAAAATTAGAGAATCATCTTGTAGAAGTTTCGCCAGATGACGAAAAACAAATCAAAAAACTTTGCAAAAACATAACAAGATTTAGTAAAGTCGAAATGCCAATTATTGATATAAAGGGACTAAAGCGAAAGCATAAATCAGGACTAAAAATGTCATCTGCATTTGCTATGCTACCTGCTGCTTTTAGATTAAAACAGTTTAATAAAATGCCAGCTAAAAAGTTTATAGCAAAATTCAAAAGTGATGCTATAAAAGGCTTTTTGGAATCAATTGTTAGTGGCGAGCATTCTACTACAAAACTAATGTTTACATTGGGGCTTTTTGTGTATGGCGATGGAGGTTTTCTAGAAGGTGGCTCTAAAGGCATGATAGGTGGCATTGTAAATAAGTTTGAGAGTTTAGGTGGCAAAATTTTTTATAAAACTAGCGTATATAAAGTGCTTGTCGAAAACAAAAATGCAGTTGGAGTATTGTTAGATAACGGCGAAAAAATCATGGCAGACGGAGGTATTATCGTAACAACCGATACTACCATTGCAACCGAAAAATTCTTTGATAAGCCAATAGCAGAGCCGTGGATAGAAAAGGTTAGAGGGTATAAAAATAAGTCGGTTGTTAGTAGTTTTATATCACTTGGGATAGAGGCAGATTTATCCAGTCAGCCGGGGCATTTAGAGTATGCATTAGAAACTCCGCTAGAGTTTGCAGGGCATAAATATAATGCTTTAGAATTTTACAACTATGCAGGGTACAGGGATTTTGCGCCAGAAGGGCATAGCGTTTTGACTATGATTATAATGGGCGACAATTATGATTTTTGGAAAACGGCAAAAGAGAATGGCACATATGAAGACGAAAAACAAAAATTTGCTGATTTAGTTATAGAGCGGTTTACAAAACAAGTTCCAGAGGCCGCGGGCAAGATTAGGTACATTGATGTAGCAACTCCCTTAACTTATGAGAGGTACACAAAAAGCTATCGTGGTGCATGGATGAGCAAAATTATGGCAGGCGATATGTTAAAGATTTTCCCTAAAAAAAGCAAGACAATCAAAGGACTTTATTTTGCAGGCTTTAGGTTAATTTCGCCGGGTGGTTTGCCAATTGCGGCGGTTACGGGTAGAAAGGCTACACAGTATTTGTGTAGGGACAATAAGGCAGTTTTTGGAGAATTATTGTAGTTTTTTTTGGGGAAAACTTTTATAAAAATTTCCCCCAAAACCCTCTTTCAAAGCTTTTAAGTATTGGTTGAACAGAATGTAACAGTTTAAAAGTTTTTTGGAAAGTTTGAAAAAAAGAGAGTGGGGCAACTTATCTATTTAATCTCGCTAGCGTCGGACATTAAAAAAAGAAAAAAAGGTTTTCAAGAAAATTCTAAAAGAGAAATATCAAAAAAACTTGCACAAATTGCTTGCGCAGTTGCATACCTTGTAGTACAATATAAAAGAACTGAGCAGGCGAGCCGCAAAGGCTGGGGCTGGGTTGCCATAGGCAACAGCAGGTAATAAACACCTGTGGGACAGATAAAAACATTTTAGGTTTTTTAATTGTCCCACGGGTGTTTTTTTTTGGAAAACATACACAAATCAATTGCAATAAATATGAGAAAATTAAGAAAAGAAAATCTTTTATCACAAGATGATAATGCAAAAAAAATAATGCTTAGAGTAGCAATTGTAGTTGCTGTTGCTAATATAATTTTAACTGGACTAAAGTTGGTTCCAGGGATAATTTTTGGTAATCTTTCGGTTATATCAGATGCTATTCATTCTGTGGCAGACCTTGTAACCTCGCTGTTTATAATTGTTGTTGTTTTTATGGCGAGTCCTAAACGCGATAAAAAGCATAATTACGGGCACGAAAAAGTAGAGCCCTTAATGGTGTTATTATTCTCCTTAGTGCTTTTTGGCGTGGTTGGGCTGCTTATGTATAAAGGTATAACAGGGATAATCTCGCCAGAAAATTCCGAGATCAACATTTTTCTTATAACTATAACAGTGGTTTCTATAGCTGTAAAAGAAGCATTGTTTTGGTATAATATTTATTATGCTAAAAAAATTAAGTCTGATATTCTAAGGGCAAGTGCGTGGCATAGTAGAGCTGATAGTTTATCTTCTGTGGCGGTTTTAGCGGGACTGATTGCAAGCATATTCTTAGATACAAATATTGTCGAGAGCATTGCTGTTTTAATAGTTGCTTTGCTAATAGCAAAGATTGCCGTTGACATTTTTAGGACTGCGGTAAAACAACTAACCGATAGTGCTGCACCTGATAGCGTTGTTGACGAGATTAAAAAAACAGTTTTAGAGGTAGATGGAGTTGAATCAATAGATACCTTGCGGACAAGAATTTTTGGTAAAAAAATTTATGTCGAGATTGTGATAGAGGTTGACGGAAATATAATTGTTAGCGCGGCTCATCAAATATCTAAAACAGTACACGATACTTTAGAAGGGATAGAGAGTCTAAATATAAAGCATTGTACGGTAAGTATCGTGCCAAGCAAAGAAAAGCCGCAAGATGAAGATTGCGAGATTGCAGAGGAAAGCGCTAATAAAGAGGACGCTTTACAATAGCATAAAAGTTTTTTGGAAAGCTTGAAACCTTTTTTGAAAAAAAGGTTTCAAGAAAAAAATATCCCCCAAAAATCTAGTCATAAATTTAAAATCAAATTCATATGTTAGAGTAGTTTTGAGAAAAGTAGACTTGCATTGATAAAAAAGTCTATAAGCCCAAGTCTACATTTAACACCAGTCTTAGGAGGACTAATATGAGTTTTGAACAGAGTTTAGAAAAATTGACGCTATCTAGCTATAAAAGGTTATGTATGCATCAAGCAGTTGTCGAAGCCCGCCTACTTGCGAGCGGCGGAGTTTTGATATCAAAAGTACTAAGCATAGCAGCCGATGTATCAGTTACAGCAGGCGATGTGTTTACAAGTGAGGCGCGTTATAGCGGCAGAGTGAGTTTTAAGGTGCTTTATTCTTGTACCGAAGGTAAAACTCATAGCATGGACTATAACGCAGATTTTACCGATAAGTTATTGTGTGATAGTATTAAGACGGGATTAAAGCCTGTAGTTACAGCACACATTTTGGATACAGATATTGTTGCTGTTGACGAGCGCGAAATTAAATTGGCGTGCGTTGTAGAGACAGCACTTGACGCTGTAATGGAAAGTAGTTTTGAAGCCGTTGTAGGGGCATCAGAAGGTGTGTATACGCATACAAAGGTTTTAGAGTATTCTAAGGCAAGTGTTATTAGCAATCATAGCTTTGTCGTTAGCGATAATATTGACCATAAAGGTGGCAAGGTTTTGGTGTCTGAATCAAGAGTAGTTATAAAAAATAGAGTGGCAGGTTTTGACAGTGCAAGGGTGGAAGGCGATATAATTTGTGATTTAGTTTGCGAGGACGAAAAGGGAATGCTTTATTCAGTTAGACATATTACACCATTTACCGAAGAGCTTTCTTGTCCTGATATGAGAGACACAGATTTTGTTGTAGCTAGTGTTAGTCTTAATTCTCATACTGTTACCATAGAAGCTAGCGAAGATGCAAAATTAGGTTTGTTAGAATTTAGTTTATCGGCTACTGCAAAAGGCTTTAGCAAAAATTCTGTTGAAATTATTGAGGATGTGTTTAGCGTAACTAACGAATTAGAAAAAGAAGTTGAACAAGTTGGCGTGTCCAATAATATTTGTAACAGTACAGTAAATGATAGAGTTGAGGGTAGCGTAACGCTTGATGTAAGTATGCCAATAGCAGACAGCATTTTAGCACTAACTGGTAGCAAGGTTCATATTGCTAGTAGTACTGCTAAAGAAGCTAGCGTTGTATATGACGGAATTGTGTCTACAAATATTGTTTATTATAGCGCAGAAAAAAATGTAAAACATTCTGTTGCAGTAGAACTTCCTTTTTCTATCTCGAGTAGTTTAGATGCTGTTTTAGAAAATGATATAGTGCTTGCTAGGGGTGTTGTGTCAGAAGTTAGTGCCAAAATTGTTAGAGGTAACGAGATAAGTCTGAAAGCGGAGATTTGTATAGAAGTAGTTGCAACTCGTGAAACTAAAGTTGAGGTGCTAAAAAGTCTATCTTTAGGTTTAGAGAGAGCTTTAAGTACAAGTGCATTTAGTATTCACATTGCTAGAAGTGGTGAAACTTTGTGGGACATTGCAAAAGCGTTAGGTATCACACCAGAGTCAGTGCTTGCCCAAAATCCAGAAGCAGTAATTCCTGCTGTTGGTGGCGAAAGATTGATGTGTTATAGGCAGAAAAAGTAGGTTTTTAGAGGTTGTTTTTTTGGAGTAACATTATTTTGGGGGAAATTTTTCAAAATTTCCCCCAAACCCCCTTAAAACTTTTAAGATTTTATGTGTTTGTTGTGTAGGCTAAAAAGGCTCTAATCCTTTGTAATTAAGGATTAGAGCCTTTTTAGTAAATTAGTTTAATGCGGACGCAGGCATCCGAGCATTATAAAAAATACAAGCATTGTGTGGCATGCGGGCGGATGGGGACGCCCGCCCCTACAATACCGAGTGTATGCTTAGTTTTGGGAATATAAACTCGTTAATCGTAGGATTGGTAAGTCCCCATCCGTTCGCTGTTAGGGCATAAAGTAGGTGAATAAAAAATAATAGCCATTAGTAATCTTTAAGACCTAATAGATAGTCGGTAGAAACATCAAAAAATTCGGCGAGTTTTTTAAGTTCGTATATATCAGGGGAACTGCGCCCTTTTTCCCAACTACAAATGGTGTTATACGATACACACATAATGTCGCCTACGGCTTTTTGGGTTAATTCAAATTCTAAACGCATATCTTTTAATCTTTTGCAAAATATTTCCATTTTAATAAGTTATCAAATTCATGTTGCAAAAAACTTGCAATTGCAAGAAACATGCAATATAATATATATTATGGATTTAGCAACACAAATATTAAAAAGTGAGTATTAACATTCCCCAAAAGGATATCGAGAAATTATTTTTAGATACTTGCTACAACGCCCTTTCGGAAATTCATTCGTTAGTTAAAGATGAAAATCTTTCGGACTTTGCTTGTGTAGAAAAAATTATTCAGGTTTTTGAAAGGGCAGGCAGCGACGGCGGTTTTCGCCATGATTTTGGTTAATTTAATTCAAATCATTAGAAACAGTTGTTAATATTTTATTTTTTATGATAATATATATTGGTGAAGTTTACAAACATAAAATTTAAGGGGAAATTAGTCAATGCGTGATATGACATTTGGCGGGTACTATGGTACAAATTCGGTTGTGCATAGACTTGACCCTCGAACAAAAATTTTGCTGGTTATTGCTTTTATAGTAATGGTGTTTTTTGTTAATACATTTTTTATGTTTGGGGTGCTAGCAGCGTTTTTACTGTTCGTGATTTTAATTGCAAAACTCCATTTGTTAAAAATTCTGAGGGCAATTAGGGGCATTATAATTTTAGTGCTGATATCTAGTATTATAATAACGCTAGCGAGTGCAGGGGTTAGTTATCCTTACCCAGAGGTTGCGCTTGGTAATTGGTGGATTTTTACTATTTATCAAAGTGCTTTAATTAACTCTGGTATTATGGCAATAAGGTTACTACTTTTAATGCTAGTGCCAACTATAATGACACTAACTACAACCCCTATGGAAATTACTGATGCGCTTGATAGTTTCCTTAAACCGCTTGCACTAATTAAATTACCCGTGTATGCGATAACGCTTATAATGAGTATAGGGCTTAGGTTTGTGCCAGTATTGTTTGAAGAGACCGACAGAATTGCGCGAGCACAAAAGGCAAGAGGAGCAGATTTTGAAAGTCGTAACATTTTTAGACGCGCAAAATCTATGGTGTCTATTTTGATTCCGCTTTTTATATCTGCTTTAAGAAGTGCGGGCGATTTAGCTGATGCTATGGATAGTCGTTGTTTTAGGGGCGGCAAACGCACAAAGCTTAAAAAACTAAGATTTGGCTTTAAGGACCTATTTGCTGTTTTGATTATAGCAAGCTTATTTTTTGCTGTACTATTATTTTTGCACAATTGGTGGAGCTGTGGCTGGTTAACAAGTTTTAGAGGAATGGTGTCGTAGTGCAAGAAAAATTAGACAATCAAATTATTAGGTTAAAACTAGTCGTTAGTTACGATGGTACAAATTTTAGTGGCTGGCAACGACAAAATGATAAGCCTACTATTCAAGGCGAAATTGAAAAGGCATTTTTTTCGGTTACACAAAAACAAATTAGCATAATAGGTAGCGGTAGAACAGATGAGGGGGTTCATGCGATAGCTCAAGTTTGCCATGCTGATATTGATAAAGGTATGCTAGTTAAGTTTGACAGCTTAGACAAATTAAAAGTTGCATTGAATCATTATTTGCCAGATAGCATTTTTGTAAAAAAAATTGTGAAGGCAAAAAGCGTCTTTCATGCCTGCACGACAGCAATTAAAAAAATATATGTTTATGATTTTTACATGGGGGATAAAAATCCACTACTAGAGAACAAGGCATTTTATGTTTCAAAAAAAATAAATATTAAGTCGATGCAAGAGGCGGCAAAAGAGTTTGTAGGTTCTCACGATTTTATTGCATTTAGGGCAAAGGGTTCGACTGAAGTTGCAACCACAGTTAGAGAAGTTTTTGATTGCCGCATAACGGCTAGCAATTTATATAACAGCAAAACATACAGACTAACAATTTCGGCAAGCGGTTTTTTATATAAAATGGTTAGAATTATAATGGGTAGTTTGATTAAAGTAGGTGAGGGGAAACTAACAACAAACGATATCAAAACACTTTTAGATAATTCAACCGAGTGGGATAAAAAAACTCCTGCACCATCAAGTGGCTTGTATTTATTAAAAGTAGTATATTGACAATATTACTACGAAAGTAATATATAGTGCATTTAAGTCGGCATCTTTTTTGACAAAATCGTCAAAATGAAACCTTTTGTCGTGTTTGTCTAAAAAATTTGATCGCCCAAATTCACGATATTTCACTTTCGCAGTAATAGTAGATAAAATCTTGCATTTGTTAAAAAATCAAAATTGCACATAAAAACTATAATAAAATTGTTGCATTTGAATAAAATGTGATATATACTAATTTAGTTGCTTATTACTTCATCGTTAAAATGTTTGTAGTCGACAAAATATCTTTTTGGATAAAAGTCATAAAAATAACCGTTTTTGCTACCTCTAGTAGCAAAAAGAACATTTTTAAGAAATCTATTTGTCTTTATACAAACATTTTAACTGTGAAGTAATATTTTTCGTGCGGACATGGCGGAATGGCAGACGCGTCGGACTTAGAATCCGATTCGAGAGAGTGGAGGTTCAAGTCCTCTTGTCCGCACCAAAACACAAAAAGACTGTCGATAAAATAGGCAGTTTTTTTGTTTTTTGGGGAAAACTTTTGAATGAGTTTCTCCCAAACCCCTTTTCAAAATTCTTAGGTTTTCAAAAAAACAAGAATAAAAAAACTTAAAAAAGTTATAAAAAATGGTTGCAATTAAAAAACGGGTTTGCTATAATATAAAAGCACTTGAGAGTTTTAGTAACTTTTTGGTTCGCACCATTGTGGTGACGATAGCGTAGGGGCCCCACCTGTTCTCATTCCGAACACAGAAGTTAAGCCCTATTGCGCCGATGGTACTTGTCTGGCAACGGACTGGGAGAGTAGGTAATTGCCACATTCCAATACAAATTAAAAACAACCATACCTTTTGTGTGGTTGTTTTTTTGTTTGATGTCCTAGGAAGAAAATCATCGTGTTTCTCTCGCAAATTTTCTTGACCAAAAAAGCCCGCCTTATAGGCGTGGAGCCGTCAAAGGCGGCTTTTTTATTATATTGCAAGCCTTTCTATCTTCATTTTTTTGTAGTGAAACTTTACCATGTTACTTATATAAGTCAGTCCCTCTCTATCGTCTTTATCATATTTAAATTTGTCAAGAGTAGGGAAACTCCTTAATTTTTTGACATGTCTTGCTATTGCAATAAAGACTGATATTAGTACTATTGTACAAGTTATTATGGTTGTAAAGTTATTAAAAATCAGTGCATTTATTATGGCAAGTATCGACCAAATTATTACGCTTATCCAAAAGATTTTTAAGCCTTTTTTCCATTTGCCGAAATTTACGAAAATTGCACCGATAAGCAAAATCCAGTTGAACCAAAATTGCTCGTGCGTAAAGTGAATTATAAGAGTATTTGCCAAAGTTAAAATGCAAAACAGTAAAAACAAGATTAGAGATATTCTAAAGGCGATGGGGCGCCCTTTTTTGCGTCGTCTTTCAATATAGGCAAAAGTTGAATCTCTAGGCACTCTAACCAAAAGTAGTCCTGCCATTATCCAATTAAATAACAGCACATTTGTTATTATGCCAAAAAACTTTCCGATGCTAGACATCCACAAAGTCTTTTCTTTACTTTTTTGTTGGTATGTTAAGAACCACCATATTAAGCTTACGCCGCCTACCGCTTGACTTGCTATCCACATGCAAAGAGGGACGGGCAGGGACTCAAAAGAAAAATCGAACATATTTTATAGGATTTGTCTTGAAAACTTTTTTTCAAAAAACTTTTCAAACTTTCAAAAAACTTTAGATGTTTTGCTTGTGCTGTTAATGTTTAAGAGTTTAGAAAAAGCGAGATATTGGAAAAAACTTTTTTTCCCAATATAAGTTATTGTATTGCTATTGCGCTACCACAACACTCCTTAGCACATAACCCACAACACACACATTTTGTGTAGTCAATAATAATGCGCCCGTATGGAGTGCCACCACACGAATATAAATCGTTGCTGCAACCACTACTATCGCAACCGCTGTCGGTGCATGTAACCTTAATTTTGCCTGTACGATTTTTATCATTACAATTACAATTTAAGGTTTTATCAAGGATGGGAATGTCAACATCTATGTAACTTATTGCTTTTACAGGACAACATTTTATAGCAGTGCAAACGCTTTTGCTTGCAAAACATTTTTTAAGATCTACAATAGGTTTTGCTTTAATAGGCTTTAATTTTACGCTATCGCCAAACCTTTTTTGCAATGATTGATAATAATTAGTAACAGATTTATTGCCATCATTATCAGGAAACATACAAAAAGTTAAGCTGTCGCTTTCCCGATGTTTTTTAACGCAGGCACTGCATTTACCATTGTTAGGGCATTCTTTTTTGGGACAAGCACAATTATTTTTTTTGGGTGATCTTAAAATTCGTTTTTCCATAATGAAAGTATATAATAATTTTACAAATAAGTCTATCAAAAAAATAATAGAAATAGCCTGCAAATAAATTGAAAAATTTTTCAATTTATTTGTAAAAAACTGTTGACATACTTTTTTGAATAGTCTATAATTGAAAATATATTCAATTTGAAAATGTTTTACAACTAAGTTTAATTGAATAAAATTTTTATTAAGGAGAAAAATTGTCCATGCCAAGAACCAAGGAGTTTGGCGAAAAACTCAGAGAGGCGACACGCGATAAAATTATAAATGCTGCTGTTGCGTTGTTTGCAGAAAATGGTCTTGCTGGTACAAGTGTTTCGCAAATAGCAAAACAGGCAGGTATTAGTGTTGGACTTATGTACCACTATTATAAGACTAAAGAAGAAATTTTTGCGCAGCTTGTAGAGTTTGCAAAAAAGGAAGTTTTAGAATTTGCGGAGGCATTAAATAACGAACAAAGCCCTAAAAAAACCATCTTAGATATAGCAGACGAAATGGTAAAGGAATGGCAAAGTGGTTTAGAGTTTTCGCAGTGGATTATATTGTCTAACAATCTAACTGATGATGAGTTATCTTATCACGGCACCGAATTTGTTTCTAGCTTAGAGAACCTAATTAAAAAGGGGCAAAAACAAGGCGACTTTAAGGCGGGAGATTATAAAAAAATGGCATTGTTTTTTTTAGCTATGTTAGAGGGAGTTGCAAGCTTGCAACTATCAATGAAAGGAGAATTTACTCCACCAACGGTGGAAATGATTACTGCGTTTTTAATGTAATTGACAATTGTTGTCTTATTTAATTCTTAAAAAACGGGACGAACAGACTGCTACTGGTCAAGCGTGATAGAAACATAAAAGAGAGCGGAAACAAGCATTCTATCCAAACTAGCAATCGTCGGACATTAAAAGGTAAAAAAGAAAAAAAAGAAAATGATAAAATTATTAAAACTATTAACTAAAAGGGATTGGATATTGTTAGTTCTTGCACTCGCACTAATTGCGGCTGGTGTCTGGATGGACTTGCAGGTTCCTAGCTATATGGGGCGCATGACGCAGCTTATAACAACAGGCTATTATGTGCAGCCCAATTTTACTTATATGACACCAGGTGTACCTGCGCAAATGTGGCAAGTGTGGCGCTACGGTGGGCTTATGATGGCATATACAGCTGGTGGAGTAGCAACGGGCGTTATTGTAACTTTGCTGGGCGCGTTTATCGCTTCATCTTTAAGTATGAGAATCAGACAGAAAGTATGGCTAAAAGTTGGCGATTTTTCTAAAGCTGATATAAATAAATTTAGCATCCCAAGTCTAATAACAAGAAACACAAACGATGTTACTCAAGTACAAACTTTTGTAGCACTTGCGATTCAAGCAATGATAAGAGCCCCAATTTTGATTATTTGGGCTGGCATAAGAATGGCAACAGGTTATTGGCAATTGTCACTTATCCCGTGGGTTTCGGTCGCGGCAATTCTTCTTATGGCAGCGGTTATACTAATTTTTTGTATTCCGCAGTTCAAAAAAATTCGGGTTTATACAGACAAAATCAATCAAGAGGCAAGAGAAAATTTATCAGGCATAAGGGTTGTAAGGGCATATAACGCAGAGAGTTTTGAGGAAGATAAATTCAACAAGTCAAACGCAGCTCTTGCAAAAAGCAACTTGACGATGAATAGGGCAGTTGGTATTGCTATGCCATTTTTAATGCTTATTATGGGTGCGTTTACCGGTATTATTTACTGGATAGGTGCATACATGATAAATTCAAACATTGGTGCGTATGGCGATTTAGTGTACAGTTACCAATCACTATTTTTTGCACAACTAATGGTTTTCTTGCAGTATGCCTTCCAGATAATAGGTGCGTTTATATTGCTTGTGTATTTGCTTACTATGGCACCGGGTGCGATAGTCTCTGCAAAAAGAATAAATGAGGTTTTGCAAACAAAGTCGAGTATTGTAGACGATGTAAAAACGGACATCAAACTAGACAATGCGTTTGTTACTGATGGTACGATAAAATTCGCGAATGTAAATTATAGGTATCCTGATGCAGAAGCAAATGTGCTAGATGATATAAATATAGAGATAAAAAGAGGCAGTACAGTTGCGTTCATAGGCTCTACAGGAAGTGGTAAAAGTACGCTAGTAAATTTATTGCCGAGAATTGCTGACCCTACAAATGGTCTTATAACAATTGGCGGTGTCAATATACATGACATTCCGCAAGAAGAAGTTAATGATTTTGTTGGTTATGTTCCGCAGACGGCAACGCTTTTTAGTGGCAGCATAAGGGACAATATAGCTTTTGGTACAGTTAAGGGTCAAGAGATAACAGACGATGCTGTAGAGGACGCTTTAAGGATCTCTCAAAGTAAGGAGTTTGTTTCTAACCTGAACGAGGGCGTAAACCATGTTGTGAAACAGCGCGGTCGCAATTTTTCTGGAGGGCAAAAACAACGACTTAGTATTGCCCGCACAATAGCAAGAAGACCAAAGGTTATTATTTTTGACGATACCTTTAGTGCGTTAGATTACAAAACAGACAAGGCATTAAGAGATTCTATCAAGCAGGAATTATCCGGTACTACAGTTTTGATTGTAGCGCAACGCATCGGTACGATTAAAAATGCCGACCAAATTTTTGTATTAGACAAGGGTCAGATTGTTGGTAGTGGCAGGCATAAAGATTTATTAAAGTCTTGCGATGTTTATAATCAAATTGCAAGAAGTCAACTAACAGAGGAGGAGCTTGCGTCATGACAAACGAAAATGTAAAAGATTTAGAATTATCGATGAACGATAAAACAGAAAATCAAGTTCCACTTAAAGAAAAAGAGAGCGGTGCAGACAATATAGTTGATACAACAAGTGTGGACATTAAAAGAAGTAAAAAAGGAAAAAAAGAAAATAAAAAAAGTGGTGCAGGAAGAGCAATTAAAAACCTATTAAAGCTAGCAAAGCCATGGTGGTGGATGATAGCGATTTCTGTCCTGCTTGCAGTTGGTGCAGTTGCTTTGCAACTAGTTGCTCCTAGTTTTGTGCAACGAATGGTTGACTATATTATCGGTACAGAGTCAACACCGGGCGGTATACCATTTTTTCTTAGAGTATACTGCGATTGTTGCGACACACTTATTGTTAGCGAATGGATATACAATCCTAATTTTTATGTAGATGTTTTAAGTATGGCTATAATATTAGCTATTCTTTATGGCACTTCGTTTTTAGTTGGATATATTCAGAACCTTATTATGGCAAGCGTTACTGCAAGACTGCAAAAAAGACTTCGCAGGCGTATGAGCAAAAAAATCAATAAACTGCCACTTAGCCATTTAGATTCTGTACCAATGGGCGACACGCTTAGTCGTATCACGAATGATGTTGACACAGTAACTCAAACGATAAATTTCTCTGCGATAAGCATGATAAGTTCTGCTACAATGATAGTTGGTGCTATGATTTTTATGTTTATTGAAAATTGGGCAATGGCACTTGTGGCTATAGTTTCTACAGTAATAGCGTTTGTGATAATGGGCATTATTATGAAAAAAAGCCAAAAGTATTTTGTAAGGCAACAAAAAGAGCTTGGCGATGTTAATGCTCATATCGAGGAATATTTTACTGGTCACCTAGTCATGAAAACCAATAACGCCAGAAATAGCACAGGTAAAAAATTCGACGAGCTTAACACTAAACTATTTAAGAACAACTGGAAAAGTCAGTTTTATGGTGGAATGCTAATACCGCTAATGTTATTTTTATCTAACTTTAGTATGCTAGCGGTTAGCGTTATGGGGGGCATACTAGCATTTAACGGCACTATAACTTTTGGTGTTATTGTATCGTTCTTGATTTATGTTAATCTGTTTACCCAACCTCTAACTGAACTTGCGCAGTCCGCTTCAGGCATGCAAGGTGTAGTTGCTGCAACCGACAGGATTTTTGAGCTTCTTGATGCTAAAGAAATGTGCGACGAGAGTAGTCTTGATAATGGTACGGGTAGAGAGGTTAAGGGGGCTGTCGAATTTAACAATGTAAAATTCGGTTACGAAAAAGATAAGACGATTATTCATGATTTTAGTGCTGATATAAAGGCAGGCAGTAAAGTTGCGATTGTAGGACCAACAGGGGCAGGCAAGACGACGCTTGTTAATCTGCTAATGAAGTTTTACGAAATTGACGGCGGCGAGATTAAAATTGACGGCAGACCAATTTCTGAAATTAAGCGAGGCAGAGTTGCAAACAAATTCAGTATGGTATTGCAAGATGCGTGGCTTTTTAATGGTAGCGTAAAACAGAATCTAATTTACAATCTAAAGTTGCCTAAAGACAAAGAGCAAGAAACGATAGAAAAAGCTACAAAGGCTTGTGGAATAGATCACTTTATTAAAACTCTACCTAATGGTTACGAAACAATACTTGACGATAAAACGAACATATCTGACGGTCAAAAACAATTGCTTACAATAGCAAGAGCCATGATAAAGGATGCGCCGCTTCTTATATTAGACGAGGCGACAAGCAGTGTTGACACTCGTACAGAGATTATTGTTAAAAATGCAATGGACAGTCTTATGAAGGGTAGAACCTCTTTTGTTATTGCACACAGACTTAGTACTATTAAAGATGCAGATATTATTTTGGTGCTAAAGGATGGCGATATTATTGAAAAAGGAACTCATGACGGACTGTTAAAGCAAAAAGGTTTTTATTCTGAGCTTTATAACTCGCAGTTTGCGGCATAGTTTTTTCCAAACCTCGCTTTTGCAAAACTCTCAAGTTAGAAATAGCTTGAGAGTTTTGAATTTAAAGTACCCTTTTTTTGCGTCTATCATATAATGGGGTATGTGCTTAAATTATAAATCAAATGACAAATCAAAAGAATTTTCGTGCTGTAATAGAGGGCTTTTAGGAATAACGCTTTTTGCATGTTGTTTTAATTGTAGAAAATGTTGCAAGGGCGAAAAGGGCGATCAAGGTGAGAGAGGTCCAGAGGGCATTCAAGGAATACGGGGCGAAATGGGTCCAACGGGCTTGCAAGGTTTGCCTGGTGAAAAAGGAGAACCAGGACCAGCTGGTCCTCAGGGCGTGCAGGGCATTCAGGGGATACAAGGAGTAAGAGGTTACATTGGCGAACAAGGCGAAAAAGGTGAGCAAGGCGATACGGGTCCTCAAGGCCCACAGGGCGAGATTGGTCCAATTGGTATGCAAGGGCTGCCAGGTGAAAAAGGCGAGCGGGGTGAAGTGGGTCCACAGGGCCCACAAGGAGAGCCTGGTTCTATTGGAGAAAAAGGCGAGCAAGGTGATGTTGGTCCGATTGGTCCTCAAGGCATTCAAGGTTTGCCAGGTGAAAAAGGAGAACCTGGCGACCCAGGAGGTCCTCCAGGTCCTCAAGGCCCACAAGGCTTGCCAGGCGAACAAGGCCCATCAGGAGAAAGAGGTGCAATAGGTCCGCAAGGCGAACCGGGTGAAAAAGGCGAAAAGGGTGAGCGCGGCGAATGTGAATGTGATTTAACTGACATTTATGAGATAATAACGGAAATTCAAAACAATATTACTATTATAAACGACTTTATTTATTTGTCTGATGTAGTACAATACTGGTCGCAAACCACAGCCTTAAGAGGATTAGGCTCTGCTGTTATTCATGCAGGGCACACATATAATTTTTGGGGTATTGGTGCACTTGACCATTCGCAAACTCTAAACAATGGAACGACTTACTATCTTATAACTTCAGACCAATGTCTTGAGTTAAAGTGGTATGAGGGAGATACAACAATAGGGACTTTGTGGATAGAAACACCAGGCGGAGTAACAATAAGTATGCCAATAAGATTTGATAGCGCAGGGATTTATTTTGTGCCAAATAGCCAAGTAACAAACCTACCAGTTGGCACGACATTTAAGTTTACTCAAGCTCTTATTTTAGTTAATCCTGATAATATTGAGCATAGATGAAAAACTAAACAGCCTATTCTGTAAAATAGAATAAGCTGTTTAGAGTGTAGATAAAGTCGTTGGCTTTTGTTGTTGGGAAAATTTTTGTAAAAGTTTTCCCCCAAACCCCCTTTCAAAACTTTTGAGTATTGGCGATATGCATTGTGCAAACATAAAAGTTTTTTCAAAAAAATTTCCAATAAAAATTCTAAACAAATTTGTTAACAGGCAAAACAGGCTATTCTATTGCTAGAATAGCCTGTTTTTTTTTATTGTTACATTAATTTTTCTTTACCTCTATGAAGGGCAGTGATGCCAGTTCTTGTTAGCTCTATTATACCATATGGTGCCATAAGTTCTATAAAGGCATCTAGCTTAGTTGGTTTGCCGGTTAGTTCTATAACAAGGCTTTCAGGGCTTAGGTCTACAATTTCGGCTTTATAGATATTGCAAGCGGCATCAAGCTCTGCTCGTTGAGTGTTTTTTGCTTTTATTTTTATTAGCATAAGTTCACGACTAACGGCTTGCTCTAAGTCAAGTTCTTCGATAGTTACGACATCAATAACTTTGTTTAGCTGTTTTATGATTTGACAAATTACAGCTTCGTCTGCTGTTACAACCATTGTCATTCTAGATAAGTTTTTATTTTCGGTATCACAAACAACAAGGCTGTCTATGTTGTAGCCTCGTCTTGATACAAGCCCTGCTATGCGGCTAAGTACCCCTGATTTATTTTGCGTTAATATTGTAAGTAAATGCTTCTCCACTTCTTTCTTTTTCCTTTTTCTTTTTTTAATGTCCGACCACGCAATCTTGTTTCGATTGTCTGTGCCACTCTCTTTTATGCTTCTAACACGCTTGTCTGTAAGCCAGTAGAGCATCCCGTTTTTTAAGAGAAGAATAAGTCAACAATTTGTCTCATTTCTCGTTTCTCATTGATTATTTGTACTCAATAATAATTTCGTCCGAACTTTTGCCTGCTGGTACCATTGGCAGTACTATGCCCTCAGGTTGTACTTCGCACTCTATTATGCAAGTATCTTTGCTAGACAGTAGCGGTTTAAGAGTTTTTTCTATATCTTGGTTTTTAGTTATTTTAGCATATTTTGCGCCAAACGCATCTGCTAGTTTGCCAAAATTCGTTGGTAAATCATCAAGGATTGTCCCTGCATGATGTCTATCGTAAAACAGAGTTTGCCACTGACGCACCATGCCAAGTGCTTTATTGTTTAGTAAAATTACTTTTATAGGTAATTTGTATCTAACAGCTGTTGCCATTTCGTGAAGATTCATATGAAAAGAACCATCGCCTGTAACTAAATAAACAGGTTTTTTACTAGCAAAACAAGCGCCAATCGCTGCACCTAATCCAAAGCCCATTGCGCCTAATCCGCCGCTTGTTACAAAAGTACCAGGTTTAGAAAAACCATAACTCTGTGCTGTCCACATTTGGTGTTGCCCTACATCGGTTGCCACAATTTGGCTATCGGTTGATAGTTTGCGCATACATTCTAAAACATTTCTAGGGCATAGTGGATCAGAGATTTTTTTGAAAGGATAAGCAGCTTTTAAGTTAGCACAGTTTTTTGCCCAGTCTTTTCTCGGCTTTGGTTTTAGGGCAGTTGTCAAATGTGTAAGAACAGCTTTAGCATCGCCCTCGATAGCAGCTGTTGTTTTTACATTTTTATCAAGTTCTGCCGCATCAATATCAATATGGATTATATTTTTGCCTTTGCCAAATAGTAGGCGGTTTGTTGCAACTCTATCGCTAAATCTAGCACCAATTGCAATAATGGTATCACACTCAAATAATGCTTTAGCAACGCCGGCTCGTCCGTGCATTCCAATCATTCCCATATGAAGTGGGTGAGTGTACGGCACACAGCCTAACGCCATCATACTGCTTGCCATAGGGATATCTTGGCTTTCGCAAAACGCAAGCAATTCTTTTTCGGCTTTGCTCATTACAACGCCGCCGCCAACATATGCAAGTGGCTTATTTGAGTTTTTAATAATCTCAATAGCTTTTTTTAAGCCTTCCTGTGTTTTATCAAAAGTAGGGGAGACAATAATTTTAGGTTTAGTTTTTTTGTATTCGCATAATTCTTGCTGAATATTTTTAGGAATATCAACAAGCACAGGCCCGGGTCTGCCACTAGCCGCAATATAAAAAGCTTCACGCATAATGGGCGCTAGGTCTTTTATGTCTTTAACCATAAAGTTATGTTTAGTAATAGGCATAGTTATGCCCGTGATATCTACTTCCTGAAAACTATCTCTACCCAGTAGCGCAAGCGGAACATTACCAGTAATTGCGACCATAGGAATAGAATCCATGTATGCGTTAGCAATACCCGTAACTAGGTTAGTAGCGCCAGGGCCACTTGTAGCTAGTACAACGCCAACTTTTCCGCTAGCTCTTGCGTAGCCGTCTGCAGCATGACTTGCCCCTTGTTCGTGGCTTGTCAAAATATGCGTTATACGGTCTTTAGCCTTATATAGCTCGTCAAAAATATCTATAATAGTGCCACCAGGATAACCGAATAAAACTTCTACCCCTTGTTCTATCAAGCACTCTATTACGATTTGTGCACCTTTCATCATGTTGTGAATTTCTTTAGATTTGATTTTTTTATCAAATCATTTTACCTTTATATTATTTACTTAAGTTATATTGTACTCTAAAGAAATTACGCTGTCAACTATACTGCAATTATTTTGTTGACTAAATAATTTTTGCGATGTATAATAGAATTGTAATGAATTCAAAAGAGATAGTAAAAAACTTAAAGCATTTGGGTAGTAGAGAGACTAAGTATAGTGATACTTATAGTCCTAGCGTGCTAGAGGCATTTAGCAATAAAAATATGGCTAACGATTTTGTGGTTAATTTAGATTGTCCAGAATTTACTTCATTATGCCCCGTTACAGGGCAGCCTGATTTTGCGACTATTAAGATAAAGTATATTCCTGACAAACTGTTAGTTGAGAGTAAAAGTCTAAAGTTGTATTTATTTAGTTTTAGAAACACGGGTGAGTTTCATGAGAGTTGCGTTAATAATATCCTAAACGATTTAGTAAAACTTCTTGCCCCTAAATATATTGAAGTTAGGGGATTATTTACTCCACGGGGCGGAATTGCTTTGCAACCATTTGCGGTATACACTAAAAAGGGCGGCGGATATGAGGGAGTTGTTAAAGGCAAGCTGATAGGGGAGTAGAATTTTTCTTGAAAAATTTTTTATAAAAAAGTTTTCAAACTTTCAAAAATTTTTTATTTTTTTACAATACACCTATACAAAACCTAAAAGTTTTGAAAGGGGGTTTGGGGGAAACTTTTGAAAAAGTTTCCCCCAAAAAAGAAAATCATGCAAAATTATAAACAAAATAAAAAAGCAATAGTTTTACTGAGTGGTGGACAAGATAGTACTACTTGCCTGTATTGGGCAAGAGCTAATTTTGCACAAGTAGAGGCGGTAGGTTTTGACTATGGTCAGAGACATTCGCTAGAGTTAGAGTGTGCTAGCGATATTTGTAGAGAATTAGGTGTTGAGTTTACAAAGTATAACTTGCCACTAATATCGGAGATGACTTGCAATGCGCTAACAAGGCAAGATATAGAACCGGATTTGCCGAATAGGACAGAAGTTGTATTAGATGATAATAATGGCATGGCGGGCGGTTGTCCGACTTGTGGTTCTCACATAGTGGTTACGAACGACACCATGCCCAACACTTTTGTAGAGGGGCGCAATTTGTTGTTTTTAACTTATGCAACAATTCATGCAAAACAGGTGGGAAGTTTAGATATAGTAACAGGAGTTAGTCAAGTAGATAATTCGGGGTATCCCGATTGTAAAGAGTCTTTTATAAGAGCTTTAGAGATAACGCTATCGCTTAGTACAAAATGTATGATAAATATTCATACCCCACTTATGAATCTAACAAAAGCCCAAATTTGGAAACTAGCTAACGATTTAGGAGTGCTTGATATAGTCAGATATAAGACAATTACTTGCTATCGTGGCGTAAAGGCTGATGGTTGCGGAATGTGTCAAGCGTGTACTCTGCGCGCTAAAGGCTTTAGAGAGTTTTTGCAAACGCAGGATAGAGGTAATCAAGGAAATTAAAACATGTACAAGGTAACTAAAAAAATCGAAATATGTGCAGCACATAAATTAAAGTTGTCGTATAAATCAGAATGTGAGAATCTACACGGGCATAATTGGATTATCACAGTTTTTTTGCAAAGTAAAAAACTAAATGCTGATGGTATGATTGCAGATTTTGATAAAATTAAAAAACAATTACTAGAAAAGTTTGACCACAAAATCTTAAATGATGTGGTAGACTTTAATCCTACTGCCGAAAATCTAGCAAAATACATTTGCGACATGTTCGCCCCCAACTGCTACCGAGTCGATGTGCAAGAAAGCATTGATAATGTAGCAAGTTTTGAGGTTTAGATAATGGAAAGTCGCTTACAACAATCAAATTTACAGCACAACAATGCTTGTCTGTCTACTTTACGCAATTGGGAAAGACTTGGTGTAGATAATTTTTCTTTGCGGTTACAAAAAAGGGCAAATAAGACATTTTCAAAAAAAAGTATAATTCCATATGAATTGTTGTCTAACCAATCAAATGCAGATGCCATTTATAAATTTGTTCAAAAAATTAAAGATACTAATAGTTCTATAAAAACGATTATTAATTCTTTATGTTTTGGTTTACTTAAGCATAAGATAAATTTAGAAGCTAAAATTAAAGCCCAACCTTTCTTTGCGGAGTTGCTCTCAGATTATGATGAGAATATTTCAAATATTATTTTGCCAACAGAAGAGAATGATCTTTTGGGATTGATTTATCAAATGCTATTTTTTGAGGGACAAAAAAACAAATTAGGTTCGTATTATACACCGCAATATATTATTGATGGTTTATTTTCAAATATAAAAATTTCAGATAAGACTACTTTTCTTGACCCATGTTGTGGTAGTGGTAGGTTTTTACTTAAATTTGAAACGACAAATCCCGAAAATGTTTATGGTTTTGATATTGATGAAAATGCTGTTAAAATTGCTAAGACTAATTTGATAATTAAATATGCCAATATTGATTTTATGCCTAATATCCATTGCGTTGACTTTCTAAAGATAGGTGCAGACTTGTTTTTGTCAAACTTATTTAGTGATTTGCGTGTAGATTATATTTTTACAAATCCACCGTGGGGAACAAAATACGATGAAGACTATTCAACTATTTTTACACAAATATGCTCAAAAGAATTATTTTCGTTTTTTATTGTTAAATCTACACAATTTATTAAGCAAAGTGGACATATGGGTTTTGTGTTGCCAGAAGCATTTATGAATGTAAAAATCCATAAAGATATTCGTTCGTTTATGCTAAAGCACTTAGAGATATCAGAAATAACGGACTGTGGTTCTTGTTTTTCTGGTGTAATATCAAAAGTGCTAACTATAGGTTTTAACGCAAAAATTCAAAATGAACCTAATATTCGTGCAGTAAAAGATGGTGAAACTTACTTTATAAAAAGAGAAAATTTTGTTGTTGACAAGGATAATACCTTTTCTATTGCTAAAAACGATGAACAAGAGCTAATTAAGAAAATATATAATCAGCCATATCAGACTTTATCTAATAGCGTATGGGGACTTGGTGTGGTAACAGGCGACAATGCTAATAAACTATTTGATGTACAAAAAAATGATAGTGTGCCAATTTTGACGGGTAAGGATATTAAAAAAATTAAAGTAAAAGAAGCTACAAGATATTTCGTGTTTGATAAAAAAAAGCTACAGCAGGCAGCTAGCGAAGAAATTTATAAAGCAAAAGAAAAGTTGATTTATAAATTTATTTCTTACAATTTGGTTTTTGCTTATGATGATAAGCAGTCCTTTACATTAAATAGTGCAAATTTACTTATTCCTAAAATCGATGGAATGTCGGCAAAAACAGTATGTGCGTTTTTGAACTCTCATGTAATGCAGTTTGTACATAAAAAACTTTTTAATCAAATTAAGATATTAAAAGGTGATTTGTGCAAATTGCCTTTTCCTGAAATCGATGAAGATACAAATAAACAATTTTCAAAATATATTGACAGCTATATAGGCGGGACAGATACTTCTTCTAAGATAAATAAACTGGTATATAAATCTTACAGTTTAACAGAGGAGGAAATTTCTTTAATAGAGAGTAGTATAAGATAATGGAAGAACTAGAGCAAACCCTAAAGTCTTGGGTTAAAAAATTAGCAAATTATGATTTATCAAGCGAGGCATTAACTAACTTATATTCAGTGTATCCCTTTAACAAATTTGAGTATATAATTAGCCATTTACTTGCAACTAAAACCTGCTTGTTGTGATATTTTTATTTGGATAGGTGTGTGGAGTGATGTTTTGCGTTATTGGTTTTTAACATCAAAAGAAGTAGAGCAAAACAAATACTTTTCGAAAGGTCAGCATAGGGGAAATTCAGGAGAAGGCCAACTATGGGTTAAAGATACTAACATTGTAGAATTTGAAAGATATTTAATTGAACCTAAAAATATTTTGAGTAAAATTCACGAATTTATTGAAAAGCATAAAAAGGACAGTTAAGCAAAATTTGTCGAAAAATGTGGAATAAAAAATGAAAATCCCTCATAGATTATAAGACTATCTATAGGGGATTTTTATTTATGAGACAACACATTGCAGTTAGATGTGTACAGTTAGCGGAACATATTTTGGAAACAGGTGATACTGTTAGAGATGCGGCGAAGATTTTTAAGGTATCTAAAAGCACGGTTCATAAAGATGTGTCGGAGCGACTAAAAGAGATTGATTTGGTTTTATTTGAAGCGGTAAAAGAAATTTTAGAGTTTAATTTGTCCGAGCGACACATCAGAGGCGGGGAAGCTACAAAGAGCAAATACGCATAGACTTTTTGAAAACCTTTTTTTAAAAAAGGTTTTCAAGCTTTCTAAAAAATTTTTAAGTATTCTAAGTGCCTTCCCAAAATTTAAGAGTTTTGAAAAGGGTGTTTGGGGGAAAACTTTTGCAAAAGTTTTCCCCCAAAGAATAAGCCTGTCCATTTTATTGACAGGCTTATTTTAATTAAGCAAACAGTTTTTGCATAATATTTAGGAAGTTATCAACTTCGTCGTTATTAAGAGTGCCAATATATTCTGCTAATTTTTTATGGTTATTTTGTGGCTCTTCAGTTACAAGCAGTTTTGTATAAGGATTATAAAAAACTGTGCCACTACTTGCCATTTCACCCATAATAGCTTGAACTTTTGACTTGTGATGCGTTACCATACTTCGGTATTTGTTTTGTAGCCTTAATGCTAATTTAGTGTCACCGTTTGACAGATTGGCAATTGTGGCTCTTACAGATTGTCCGTTTGCTTTAGCAACTAGAATTTTCTTTACTAGACTAGTAATTTCTTGCTCATCAAAAAGTTCAAACTGTTCTCTGTTTGAATTAACAAGTTTAATGTTTAAGTCGCTAGCTAAACTAGGTACAAGCTGAAACATTTTTAGCTGGCTATAATAATAGTTCCTGACACTATTTATGCTGCGCCCACAGTCGTTACTCATTTTATTAAAAGCCCAATTAAGCCCTCTACCCTTTTCGCTTGCGATAAAGGCTAGTGAGAAAAGTTTTTGCGTTTGTGCTATAGACCAATTGTTTTGCATTTGATTTTTCCTCCGTGTACTGTCTTTTTGTACATCTTAATTATTGACTGCTAAAAAAAGTTTATACACATTTGCTTGCATAGAAATGCTAAAAATTATATAATTAGTTCATGAGTAAAAAAACATATGCGCTTGTAATACTTGACGGGTACGGGCAAGCTAAAAAATCTAAAGGCAATGCTATTGCTATTCAAAAGTCGCCAAACATTACGGCACTAACTAAAAAATATCCCTCTACTATAATTAAAGCAAGTGGACTTGCCGTGGGGTTACCTGAGGGGCAAATGGGCAATTCTGAAGTAGGGCACTTAAATTTAGGGGCGGGTAGAATTGTTTATCAAGACATTACCAGAATTGATAAATCTATAAAAGATGGTGATTTTTATGAAAACGCTGCTTTTTTAGGTGCTATAGAAAATTGCAAAAAAAACAACTCTGCATTTCACCTTGTGGGGCTAGCGTCAAATGGTGGTGTACACAGTCATCTTAATCATTTATACGCGCTTTTGAAGCTAGCTAAGGATAGAGGTTTAACAAAAGTTTTTGTACATTGCATAACTGACGGGCGGGATGTTGCGCCTGATTCAGCGGTTAGTTTTGTAAAAGAAATTCAAGATAAATGTAAACAAATTGGTATAGGGAAAGTAGCTACTGTAATTGGCAGATATTATTATATGGATAGGGACAATCGCTGGGAGCGTGTAGAAAAAGGCTATAACGCTGTATTTGCGGCGGTAGGTGATAAAGCCAGCGATGTCATAGCGGCTATTCGAGCAAGTTATGCTAAAAGCGAATTAGACGAATTTATAAAGCCTATTATTGCGGATGATTATATGGGAGTGAGTAATAACGATTCTATGATTTTCTATAACTTTAGGTCGGACAGGGCAAGAGAAATTTCTAAAGCTATTATAGAAAAAGATTTTAAGTTGTTTAATAAAGTAGGCGGACATAAAGATATTTTTTATGTAGGAATGACTCAATACGACGAAAACTTTAAGGGGATACACACAGCTTTTGGCCCGAAAGAAATTACTGATACACTAGGCGAGTGGCTAGCTAAAAAAGGTCTTACGCAAGCGCGAGTTGCCGAAACTGAAAAATATGCCCATGTAACATTCTTTTTTAATGGCGGAATAGAAGAGCCCAATAAAGGCGAGGGCAGGGTGCTTGTTGCTAGTCCTAAGGTTGCGACATATGATTTGCAGCCCGAAATGAGTGCATACGAGGTTACAAAAAAAGCACTAGAACAAATAGGCAAGGTTGATGTACTTATACTAAATTATGCTAACTGCGACATGGTAGGGCATACAGGAGTTTTGTCTGCAGCGGTTAAAGCAGTAGAAACTGTAGATAATTGCGTAAAACAAATTAGCGAGGCGATTGAGAAAAATGGTGGTGCTATGATTTTGACTGCTGATCATGGTAACGCCGAGCAAATGATTTGCGACAAAACAGGCGGAGTATTTACGGCGCATAGTACAAACGATGTTCCGTTTGTTGTGATAGGTAACAAATTTAACAAAAAAACTAAACTTGCTAAAACGGGGAATCTAGCGGATGTTGCGCCTACTCTATTAGACATTATGGGTGTGGAAAAACCAAGTGATATGGATGGGAAGTCGTTGTTAGTATAATAAGTATTTTTCGAAAAATTTTTGTGCTTTTATCAAGCCAATGTAGCATTTCCACAACAAGACTTAAAAGTTTTGAAGTGGGTTTGGGGGAAAATTTTACAAATGTTTCCCCCAAATAAAAACTTTACCTTTTGGTAGACATTTCCTATAAGATTGGTTAAAATAAGTAAAGATGAACATGAACAAAAGAGAAAATAAATATGCTAATAAATGGGTAATTGTTGGGGCGCTGTCTATATTAACAATTGCTTTTGCTGTTTTTTGTATTTTGACATTAACAGGGGTTTTTTCTAATCTAGATGCGACTGTTCATAATAGATTTGCAAATTGGGTGAATCCTTTACTTACAACATTTGCAAGAGTATTTACCTTTGCTGGATTTTTCCCTTTACTGATAGTTGTTGGATTGCTGATAGAACTTGTCAACGCAACTAGGCATAAAATTGGTTTTCAGTTGTCGCTTGCAGCAGGATTAGGGTACACAATAAATCATTTATTCAAACTAATGTTTCAACGGCCTCGTCCAGATTTGGCCCATATGGTTACACCGACAGGCCTTAGTTTCCCAAGTGGTCATTCAACGGCGGCGGCTGCATTTTTCGTGTCGATAATAATTTTTGTAATTTTTAATGTTAAAGATGCTACAATATATTTACCTGCAATAGTGGTGTGTGTTGTTATGCCTTTTGTGGTTGCCTTTTGTAGGGTATATTTAGGCGTGCATTATATGAGCGATACAATAACGGGCATTTTTTTAGGCACAATAGTTGCGATATTTGTTAATCTTATTTTATGGCCACTATTAAATCGAAAATTAAAACGATTCAAAAGGGTGCATAAATTTTTGTTTGGCAAAGTTAGTTTACAAATTTAGTGAAAAATGAAGTCAGAGCAGATTCAAAAGAGCTTAATAACAACTTATAGAAGACGAATTTGGGCGAAGTTTATTAGTGCCGTCAAAGAATTCGAACTTGTAAAAGATGGTGACAAAATTGCCGTTTGTGTTTCTGGCGGCAAGGATAGTTTTTTATTGGCGGAGTGTTTTAGGGAACTCAAAAAACACGGCAATCAAAATTTTGAAGTAAAATATTTGGTTATGGATCCAGGTTACAACAAACAAAATCTAAAAAAAATCAAAGACAATCTAAAGCTATTAGATATCAACGCCAAAATTTTCAAAAGTGATATTTTTGACATTGTTTTTAATATGGGAGGCTCGCCATGTTATATGTGTGCAAGAATGAGACGGGGGCACCTATATAAATTTGCCCAAGAATTAGGCTGCAATAAAATTGCGTTAGGACATCATTTTGAAGATGTTATAGAAACAACTCTTTTATCTATCTTTTATAATGCAAAAATTCAAACTATGATGCCAAAATTGAAGGCAAAAAATTTTGAAAATATGCAACTTATTCGTCCCTTGTATAAAGTAGAGGAGCCTGACATAATAGCTTTTTGGAAAGCAAACGAAGTAGAATTTATAAATTGTGCCTGTCATTTTGAATGCGATAGTAACATTAAAGTAGAAAAAAAATGGACAGACCAAGACATAGGTAAACGAAAAGAAATGAAACTTCTTTTGCAAGAGTTAAAAAAGAAAAACCCTCTTATACCTATAAGCATTTATAAGAGTACTCAGAATGTATACTTAGACGCCGTTTTAGGCTACGAGAAAAAAGATGGAAGCAATGTGTCTTTTTTAGATGATTATTAAATTCCACTGTATTGCTTTGCGTACTTTTGTAGGGGCAGTTTGCAACCGCCCGAATGAATAATGTTGTTACTTCGCCGTTAAAATGTGCATAGCCGACAAAATATTTTTTAGGCTTTTTATATCGAAAAACTGTTTGTCTTTGTATGCATATTTTAATGGCGAAGTAATTCTATGGCAAAAAATAACATAATTTATACTATTTTGTAACAAAATAGTATAAAGGTATTGCAATTGTTAATATTGCTGTGTTATACTGTGATTTGCTGTAGGTTGATTTTGCGACACAATTGTCAACTTATTGCTGTTTAGGTTTTTAGTTGTTACTAGAATTTTATAAAAACAATGATAGAAAAAACGATACATTATGTCTGGCTTGGCGGGAAGGATATTCCCGAAAAGTTTGTAGACTTTATAGCTAACTGGAAAAGACTTCATCCAGATTGGGAGATAAAAAAGTGGAGTGAGGATAATTTTGATTGCGATTCTAACGCGTGGGTTAAAAAGGCAATGAAAGATAAAAACTATTCTCTTGCTGCCGATGTTATTAGAAGTTGGGCATTGTTAAATTATGGCGGTGTTTATCTTGATACGGATATAGAACTTTTTAAGCCATTAGACGAACTTGCAGAAAATAACGACTTTTTTATTGGATACGAAACAGACTATTGGTTTGGTTGTGCAATTTTAGGTTCTAAAAAAGGACATCCAATTATAAAGGAAGTGTATCAGAGATATTTGATTCCAATAGAAAAATTAGATAACACTTCTAATATGTTGTGTGTGCTTAATTTTAGTGCAGTTGTAAAAAGACTTTATGGTACAAAATTAAACGGCAAAACTAAAAAGGTTGGCGACAATGCAATACTGCTTTCTACTGATTATTTTTTTCCGCAGCATTATATTACAAAAAGAGTTTATATAAAGCCTCATACTGTTGCAATGCACCATTACTCATCAACTTGGCACACAGCAGGTAAAAATATCGGAATAAAAGTAGCTAAAGGTACAAGGTTACTACTAGGCAGAAAACTCTTTGGCGGATTTGAAAAAATTGCTAGGCTTAATATGTTAGGCAAACTAAAGAGAGAATACAAAAAAGAGAGACTAAGAAAAGGCGATTGATGCTATTTCTTGAAAACCTTTTTTGAAAAAAAGGTTTTCAAACTTTCCAAAAAACTTTAAGTATTTGTGCCGCGGCATTAAACTAGCTAATGCTTAAAAGTTTTGAAAGGGGGTTTGGGGGAAAATTTTGAAAAATTTTCCCCCAATAAAAATATATGACAAATAATCAAACACAAATAAACGGCGATTTGCTATACAGAATGATTATGGGTGGTTTTGCTAGCCTTAGTCAAAATAAAGAGTATCTTAATGGTATCAATGTTTTTCCTGTGTCTGATGCGGATACAGGAACTAACATGAGTGTTACCTTTAATAGAGGCTTAGAAGTGCTAAATAGTGGCAACACAACTTTTAATGGCGTGCTTTCTATGTTTTCTAAAGGTATGCTTTTTGGTAGCCGTGGCAATTCGGGATTTTTGTTAAGTCAGTATTTTTTGGGCATACATGAATATACAAAAGATAAAGAAACCGCTACTGTTGTTGATTTATCAAAGGCGCTACAACACGCATACGAGGTTGCATACAAAGCGATTTTGAGACCAGCTGAGGGCACAATGCTAACGATTATGCGGGAGGGGATAAAGCGCACACTTCCTAAAATTAGTAGTAGCACTACAACGCAAGACTTTTTTAGGTTATTAGTTAGCGAAATGTTTTTATGTGTAAAAGAAACCGTAAAACAAATGTCAGTGCTAAAAGATAACAATATTGTTGATAGCGGTGCTTTAGGATTGTATTTAATATTTGACGGAATGAAAAGAGCAATTTGTGGCGAACCGCAATATTTTGATTGCGAGCAGTCGGAGCTTTTACCTAAAAGACCAAATGCTCTTGTTAAAAACATTTCATTTTTTAGGTATTGTACAGAGTTTGTTGTAAGGCTAAAACAAAATAAAGATGGTAAGTTTTTTATCAATTATCTAGAGAAAAATGGTGATTCGCTTGTTATAGCAACAGACGGCGATTGTATAAAGGTACATATTCATTCTAATATTCCCGAGGAAATACTAAAAGAATTTAGCAAGTACGGCGACATTATAACTAAAAAAATTGACGATTTATTTAAGACGGAAGAATTTGATAGGCTTAAAAAACGCAAACATCCGTCGTTTACGATTATAGCCTTTACAAGTGGCGACGGCAATGCTACAATTTTAGAGCAGCTAGGTGCAGATGTTGCCTTTAGTGTTCCGTATGGATACACGCCTAGCGAAAGTGAATTAAAAATGCTAGTAGGTGAATTTGCTAAAGAGAACCTTATTATATTTGCAGACAACAAATCGATCAGAGAAAAACTTCAAAGCATAAAATGGTTTGGCGGATTAAACAATTGTTTTGTAGCTGAGTGCGACACTCTATCTAAAATATTCTTTACGCTAAGTTCTCTTGTTTTTTCGGATAAGTTTAAGGAAATTGTTAAGTCTTTTGAGAACCTTAAAAAGCAAAATTTTTTTGAAACCAGTATTAGTGTTTTGCAAGAAAAAGACAATAAAATATATAGCGGATATTTAAAAGGCAAACTTATCAAAAAAGATAGTTTGGTAGATTTACTAGACGAAATTGTTAGCATAAAAGTGCTTGAATCATTTTCTACAGTAGTAGTGTTTGGCGGCAAAAATGTAGTAGATCAAGATATAGATTTAATTCAGAGCCACTTCGAAAATAACGACGACATAGAATGTGCGTATCTAGAAGGCAGACAGCAAACGGCTGACTTTATAATAGGGGCATATTAGCAATGCACAATAATTGGGCTATCGCCGAATTGTAGGGGCGATTTACAATCGCCCGCTGTTACACAATACAGCAAATAAACTAAAAAATCCTCCAAAATGAATTTCACAACGGACAAACTAAACTCCGTGTTACATTATAAAAAGAGATCGGGAACAACCAAACGCCCCAAACTCGTTTTCGTCGGACATTAAAAGGTAAAAATGGCAAAACAGAATTACAAAAAAATTGTTAGAACAAATTTAGAAGCAATTTCTAAAACAAACAAAACGCTTAAAGATATTTATAGCGTTATCTTTTCGCACGATAAGCAAATAGCATATGAACTGCTAGTTGATATGCAAATGCAAGAGGTTAGCTACAGTACGCTTGATAAAGAAGTAAGAGCTTTTGCTGCGTACCTAAAAACGACATTTAATAACATCACTGGGCAATTCGTTGCCATAGACCTTGCGACTTCGCCAAACTTTTTGGTTGCGTTTTGGGGTACACTTATGGCAGGCGCCAAACCGTATTTAGTAAATTCTTATTATCCTGCGGATGTTAGAGTAAGGCTTCTAAAAAGATTAGAAGCAAGCGTGGTTATTTCTAGCACTAGCGACTATTCAGAGTTCAAGGTTGTCGACATCACTACTTTTAATAAAGATTGTCCTGCAATTAGTGATGAGTTTTGGGCAAACGAATTTGCACTGTCTAGTACTCTAACAGGGCTAGAAGCTAAAATGTGCGTGTTTGAAGGCGAGGCAGTTGTTAATCAAATTACAAACGCTAGAGATATTCTGAAGAAAAATAATTGGCTGATGAACGATTATGAAAAACGAATTAAAGTAGCTATGATTTTGCCACTGTTTCATATTTTTGGAATAATGGTAAGTTATTTTTGGTTTGCATTTTTTGGGCAAACTATGGTGTTTCTTAAAGACAACGCGCCAGATACAGTTAGGGCAACTATCAATCGTCATAAAGTTACACATATATTTGCGCCGCCAATTTTATATCATAAACTCTATAAAGGTATTGCACTTGCTGTTAGTCAAGAATCTGAAAAACGCAGAAAGAAATTTAATTTAGGTGTTAAACTATCGTCTAGTCTGCAAAACTCTAGTCCAAGACTAGGCGTAAAAATTGCACGAAAATTATTTAAGGAAGTTCTATCAAAAGCTTTTGGTCCCTCGCCGCAATTTATGATTAGTGGTGGTGCGTATATCGACAGGGACGCGTTAAAAATAATCAACGCAATTGGCTATCCACTTTTTAATGGTTACGGTACAACAGAGACAGCGATTACGGGTGCTAATTTAGCTAAAAAATTTAAGACTAGAATCAACGGTTCTGTTGGTGCGCCGTTTAGCAGCGTAAAATATACATTCGAGGACGACGGCGGTCTAGTTGTAAGCGGCAATTCTTTATGCAGTAAAATTATATCTTTTACTGACGAGCAGAGTGATTTTGCTTGCATTACAACAAACGATTTAGTTAAAATAGAAAAGGGTCAATATTATATTATTGGCAGAAAGAAAGATTTGTTTATTGGTGAGAGTGGCGAAAACATTAGTCCTGATACTATCCAATATGAAATCAGAACAAAAAGCGCAAGCCGCGTATGCGTAATTGACCTAAACGGCAAGCTGTCTATTGTGTTAGAGTACGGCGAAAAATTACCTAACTCTGTAATCTTAAAAGAAATTGCCGACATTAAAACGCAACTACCTAATATTGCGTATGGTCAATTCATAAACGATATTTTTGTAACAAGAGACCTAATTGCTAACCCTAATGCTATCAAGCCTAGTCGTGCGTTACTTAAAAGAAAAGTTGACGAAAAAGAGGTTACTCTTATAAATTATAAAGACATTAAAGACGATAGGCTACAAGCAAAAGAGGCAGGAGTAGACGATTCTACAATGACATCAATTAAGCAAGCGTTCAAAAACGCAACTGATGCAACGGACGAGATAACCTCTACTACAGACTTCTTTATTGACCTAAACGGTACAAGTATAGACTATATGACGCTAATATCAGAGCTAGATAGCATATTTAGTATCTCTATTAACCTAGAGAAAAATCGTAACTTGCGTACACCTGAAAATTTTTACGAGTATATTGGCGGAATGCTGTAGAGGATTTTTCTTGAAAACCTTTTTTGAAAAAAAGGTTTTCAAACTTTCCAAAAAACTTTTATACTTTATTTGCGTTTAGATTTTTATAGTAGCCGCAAAAAGAGAGCAGGAATAGAGAATTTTCTATGTATTGCTATCGTTGGACGTTAAAAAGAAAAAAGTTTTTCCCCCAAAGAATCCAGGGATAAGTCAAAAAATGTATTACCATCTATTTCTAAAACACCTTTTGCCGGCAGCTGTTTATTTTAAGACAAAATCTTTTTACGAGGACGACGATAAAAAATTAAAGCGGCTAAAAGGTAAAAATATAATTATATCTAACCATCGTTCTTTTTGGGACGGAGTTGTAATTGCACTTAAATTTTTTACTAAAAGGATGCACTTTTTGGCATACGACCCACGGGGCAAAAAAAAGAAAAGACTTCTTAGGTTGTTACTTAGTGCAGCAGGTGCAATTTTTGTTGATAGACAAGGCTTTGATTATAGCTTTATCGAAAAAGCAAATCGCAGACTAAATAAAGGTAGACCGATTCTAATGTTTCCCGAGCAGAACTTTATGTTCGGTTATGAGCCAGCCGCTTTTAGTCCGGGATACATTATGCTAGCCATAAAGACAGGTGCAAAAATTGTGCCTGTTGTAAACGACTTTAATTACGGACTTTTCAAGAGGGTCCATATTATGGTAGGTAAGCCCATAGATTTATCTTGCTATCAGAACGACGAGTTAAATAAGGCAAGGCTAAAAGAAATTAACGACGAGGTCAGAGGAAAATTTTTAATGCTAAACAATAAACTTAAAGCTAAAAAGGCCGAAAAAATTGTCGGCGAATACGAATTTATTGCACCGCAAAAAGGCGATATGATAAGAGTGCTTGGCGGCAATTATTACCATTATGGTGTGTATCTAAATAGCGATGAGGTTATCCAGTTTGGAACTCTAAAAAATGAACCAGGAAAACAAGTGCTTGTAAACTCTGTATCGTTAAGCGAATTTTGCAGTGGCATTATTCCAGAAGTTAGAGTGTTAAAAAAGAAACAGAGAAAGTTTTTGCGCGATGTATCTGACATAGAAAAATACGCAAAAGAATGTATCGGGCAAGGCGGTTACTGTTTGGCTACCAACAACTGTTTTAATCTAGCTAACCGTTTAACATTAAAATTATAAGACTTTAATGTAGATTTTTTTTGGGAAAAACTTTTGCAAAAATTTTCCCCAAACCCCTTTTCAAAACTCTTGAATTTTAACTTGGCTTGGATTTGCTAGTAGTGTAAAATATTTGAAGTTTTTTGAAAGTTTGAAAACTTTTTTCCAAAAAAGTTTTCAAGTATAAAACAAAAAATGAGTATTCCAGTAAAAAACGATTACGGCATTGAGAAAATGCGTGAGGTTAATAGTATTGTCGCAAAGACTTTCAAGACAATAACCCCCCTTGTTAAAGAGGGTATTTCTACTAAAGATATTGATATTGCAGTAGAACAATTTATTTTGTCTCAAAACGCTAAACCTAATTTTAAGAATTATCGGGGATATCCAGCTAGTTGTTGCATTTCAATAAACGACGAAGTTATCCATGGTATTCCGTCCGCAAATAGGATTATTAAAAACGGTGATATTGTGTCGATTGATTTAGGGGCAGTAAAAGACGGCTTTCATGGTGATGCGGCTAGAAGTTTTCTAGTAGGCGAAGTGTCAGAGGCGGCAAGGAAAATTGTAGAGGTAGCAAAGGAGTGTTTTTATAAAGCACTCGAAAAATGCAGAGTAGGCTATAAGATAGGCGACATATCTAATGCAGTGCAAATTCATGCAGAAAAACATGGTTATAGTGTTGTTAAAAATTATACAGGGCACGGCATTGGTAAAAGATTACACGAAGACCCCGCAATTCCAAATTACGGCAAGCCCGATAGCGGAGTTAAATTAAAGGCAGGTGCAACACTTGCAATAGAGCCTATGATAAATCAGGGCAAATTTGAGGTGATAGTTGCCTCTGATAATTGGACAGTAAAAACCAAAGACGGCAGATTGTCTGCCCATTATGAGAACACAGTTTTAATAACCGACGCCGATCCCGAAATTCTAACAGAGTTTTAGAATTTTTCAAAACAAAAAATATTTTCAATTTTTGTTGCGGGTTTATATGTATAATGATATAATAATGACATAAACAATTGTTGCGGTTGAAGAATTGCAACTAATTACCCCTTTCTAATTTCCAAATTGTATCGAATTTATAAACTTATTCGATAGTTCAAAAGACAACAGTCTTGCGATTCTATTGCAAGCTAGACAAGAATTTTCAAATTTACAAGGAGTAGTAAAAA
>Ga0123355_10001125_pt1 | contig 37031 bp, 45 predicted proteins | sample TergutEmb28metaG_3_FD_89872 | JGI IMG/M metagenome (GOLD analysis project Ga0123355, IMG submission 89872) | Embiratermes neotenicus P1 segment gut microbial communities from Petit-Saut dam, French Guiana - Emb289 P1 | ecosystem: Host-associated > Arthropoda: Insects > Digestive system > Gut ...
ATTACAGACTCTCTCGACAGACAACGATTGTGGCAACGCGCCGAATGAGAGTTTCAACTAAATTTATCGTGATATTAGTAAGCAAGGGTGGTGCATTTCAGTGAAGTCAACAGGTGATTTAATAGATGTTTTGAAGAGCAAAGATTCCTATGCCGAGGCGAGAGACCTCATGCCGGAGTTTTTGGATTTAACATTAGCAGAACATTTGGTTCAGATAATTGCTGCAAAACAGTTGAAAAAGTCAGAAATTATTGACAAGTCAGGGCTTGAGCGGACCTATGCGTATCAGATCATGAACGGAACAAAGGTGCCCTCGCGTGATAAGTTGCTGGCTTTGATGTTTGGTATGCAACTGAGCTTTGAAGAGGCGCAAACACTGCTTAAAGTAACTGGATATGCCCAGCTCTATGCGAAAAACAAGCGTGATAATGTGATTATTTTTTCACTGAATAAGCATCACAGCATTTTCGATGTGAATGCAAATCTTTTTTCCATGAATGAAGCCATCATTGAATAAATCGGTGTGTGCTGCGAGCCGACCAAACAGGGCGATGAAAATGCTAAGATATCCTCTAGAGTTTATCTCAATATAACTTAGGAGGATTTGAAAAAATGAAGAAAGTTTTAGTTCTACTGTTGGTTGGTTTACTTGCCCTTACACTCGTCGCATGTGGCGGCGGTGAGGAGGAAGAGGAAACAGGGCTTCCAGAGGCCACTGCTTTTGAAGTGTCTGAATTAGTTGGTATTTGGGGCAATAGAAGTGGTCAGAGTCTACGGTCACCTTTCTCATCCAGTATTCGCCCGACTGTTCAGTTCTTAGAGGACAATACATTTATCTCATACAATACTCATCATGAAGTTGTAGATACCATGGTTTGGCAGATCACCGAAACAGGGCATTTGGCTTTGGGTCGCCATGAGTTCGCTATTGCAATTAACGGCAATATCTTAACAGTAACGGATGACCGCGGAAATCAAGCAGTATTCCAAGGTATCGACGCAGTACCGGAGGCAGAAAGCAACAACGATGCGGAAGTAGAAGAGGTCGAAGAGCCTGTAGCCGCTGTGGTACAGGAAGAACCTGAAGAAAGTGCTTCAAGCTCCGATGCCGACTGGAGACGTTTCATAGCAGAATATGACGATTGGGTAACACGCTTTCTGAGAGCGCCGGATGATCTAAGTTTGCTTGCAGAGATGGCAGACTGGACCGGACGCGCGGAACAATATACAGCAAACTTGAGTGCGAGTGAGCTCGTAGAGTTTTCGCAAGAGCTTGCGAGAATTATGGAGAGAATGACTGGTTAGGTATTCAGGTCTTGTGACTGCATACAGCTTAATAATGAACAAAGCCCGGCTCGGTAAAAATCCGAGCCGGGTTTTTTATATTGGGACTTATATCGTGATTACGCGTTTTTTGTGCAATCAAAAGCTATGAGAAAGGGAGTGGGTAAAGAGGCGCGCCTGTGTAGCAAAGGCAGCTTGTAGGGGCGGGGTCATCCCACCCGCGTATACCCTGGAGATGTGCTTCGGGCAGGATGACCCCGCCCCTACAAAAAGTGCGCATTTAACCACACCCATCAGTAATTGGACATTGAATTTTGACAAACTGTATTTGATAACACAACTTTGACACAAATCCATGATATAATAAGGTTTACATGAACTGGAGGCGCAATATATGCTAAAGATATTAATCGTGGAAGACGAACAGGCAATTTCCAATCTGATCTATGTAAATCTAAGCGAAGAGGGATACCACTGCACATGCGCGCTTGACGGCAAGCTGGCGGCTGATTTGATCGAAGAGGAAATCTATGATTTGATTCTTCTGGACATCATGCTGCCTGAAATTGATGGGTATGAGTTGCTGGAATTTATAAAACCCACTGGAACCCCTGTGATATTTATCACGGCAAAGGGCGCGGTAAACGATAGGATAAAAGGTCTAAAGCTCGGTGCAGACGATTATCTTGTGAAGCCCTTTCAAATAGGGGAACTGTTAGCGCGGGTTGAAGCAGTGTTAAGACGTTATGGGAAAAGTGAAAAACAATTGGTTTTCAAAGATGTGGAAATAAACATTGATTCTCGTCAAGTAACAAAAGCGGGTCGTCCCATTGATCTGACCGTAAAAGAATTTGATCTACTGCTTGAACTCATCCGAAACAAGAACGTTGCCCTATACCGAGACAGACTATACGAAAAGGTTTGGCAAGAGGAATTTATCGGGGAGACCCGCACGCTAGATTCCCATATCCAGCGGCTTCGCAAAAAGCTTGGCTGGGAAAACTACATAAAGACGGTGTTCCGGATCGGATACCGATTAGAGGAGTAGCCTATGCGGCTTTTTGCAAAATTCTTTCTGTGTGCCACAGTTGTAATCAGCATTGCCCTCTTGCTATCGGGATATTTATTGATTACCCTCTCTCATGAAAGCGCAATCAATCGAGAGAGGGAACGTGTCTTAAATCAATTCCAATATGATAGGTTTGTGGTACAAGCCAATATCCTCTCAAACGCTGAAGACCCAAGAATAGGCATGTCCTTGCATACATTTGATAGGCTCTCATCCGAACTGCGGGGACTTACGGCTTTGTTCAACGAGGACAAACAGTTGATTTATTCCGCTCTCCCGACACAGACGGATTTCTCTTTGCTCGACGAAATACGCATGGACACCCATGTGATGCAATTCCAGACAATCGGAAATGCAAGCTATATTGTGGTTGGCGGGATGGCTACCCAGAACAATATTATAGTGTATCTATTCGTCGCAAACGACATCAGTGCTGTCATACTTCAGAGAGAGCAAATGATGCAAAGCTTTGTGACAATTTATTTCGTCACACTTCTATTCAGCATGGGAATGATACTGATTCTTTCCGCTTTTATCACAAGACCGATTAAGAAAATGAACAAAGCTGCCGCCGGGATTGCACAAGGACATTATAATGAGCGTTTGCGCGCATCAAGTGGAGATGAAATCGGTGAGCTATCAAACAGCTTTAATCTGATGGCGGATGCCATCGAAGAAAAGATTTGCGAACTTTTAGAAAATGCCCGCCAGAAAGAAGACTTTGTTGCCAATTTTGCCCACGAATTGAAAACACCTCTGACTTCTGTTATCGGCTATGCAGATATGATCTATCAAAAAACACTGCCCACGGAACAGGTTAAAGATGCGGCGTGGTATATCTTAAATGAGGGCTTGCGGCTGGAAGCATTGTCATTGAAGCTCATGGATTTAATCGTGTTAAACAAGCAAAATTTTATTCTGGAAGAAATGCGTGCGGAAGAACTGTTTGAAAATATTCTGGGCAGCTTAAAGCCGGTGCTTGCAAAGAGAAAAGTGTCGCTCTACCTGGATATACAGCCCGCCTATATCAAAGTGGAGTATGATCTGTTTAAAACGCTCATGTTTAACCTGATCGATAACGCAATCAAAGCCGGAGGCAGCAGAATTGATATCAGCGGCAGGAAAAGCGAAGATCAATATAACATCAGCCTTACAGATAATGGACGAGGGATGCCCTTATCCGAACTGACCCGCATAACTGAGGCTTTCTATACGGTGGACAAATCTCGCTCCCGCAGACAGCACGGCGCGGGTATTGGTTTGGCACTGGTGGAAAAGATAGCTGAAATACACGGCAGTACGCTCCGATTTAACAGCGCAGAAAATGTGGGTACTGACGTGAAAATTGATCTAATCTGTGGCGGAGGTGATAGCGATGGGTAAAAGGAATTTGCTTACGGCAGTCGGCATACTCTTATCTTTTGCCATTGCCGCAGGCGGCTGGCTCTTGACAAGTAGGCTGATTGACATGGAGTCGGACAGGCTGCTCTCCGGAACCACGCCTTTTTTGACGGATACGCCGGGAATGGAGTCTGTAGATTTGAGTGACAACAATGGTAGTCATGATCTCAATATTCAATTGAGTTTAAGCGAAGGTGAAATGGTCTCTATCCTGTGGCAGTGGGACCATGGCGGTCTGACCCGCTTTCATGAACCGGCGGTGGGACAAATAAACATGGAGCAGGCGATTGAATCGGGACGCGAGGGGATAAGGTTTCTATCTGACCAAGGCATTTTCCCGGAGGAAGCGCTGGCATTTCAAAACGCAAGAGCATATCTTGCCCAAACCGTTTCAGATAACGAACAACTGCTTCCTCTGGAATATAGTTATTGGAATGTGAGTTTTGTGAATGACTATGTTGATGTATTTATGACTGTCCATGCAAGTACGGGACAGGTCTGGAGAATGAGTGCAGTGGTACCACAGAGAGATTTTGAGACGCCGTTAATTGCGTTTCACCTAAGCAATGACGAAATCAAGACTGCTTTATCCACTTTCATGGAAAACTTGGGAATACGTCCCGATGACGAAAGCGAGCATGGAATACAGTTTGAAGTTTATGAAGCAGCCAATCATTTGATACCACCCGAAGAATCCGGGACTATGCTGGCTGCCGCGGATACAATCTTTGCCTATCAAAGTTTTGCTACCGGAGCTGCCGCGGCAACGTTCACAGCAAACGGCGTGCTGACTACGGATGGGATATCCGATTTGACAGGCTTCCATTTCTTTCTAACTTTATGGAGAGAGGCTCTAGATGTCCCACATGATGGGCTTCCGTGGCAAGATGTCCCAGAACTCCTAGAGATCTCTTGATTTCCGGGTCAGATTTATTTTTCAGAATTTACAACTATAACACAAGTCCGTCGAAACTATATCGCATCTCCCTGTTATGATGGTTACATCATCAGCAGGGAGATTTTATAGTCGCAAGCGCTACATAGGATCTTTGATGAATGACGATAACATATGAAAAATATGATAAAATTAAAGGAGTTTTTTAAAATGAAAAAACGAATCGTAGGAACAATGGAAGCATTTGGACAACTTTTCCTTTCTGTCACAGCCCTCTCTGTTATGTGCATTCTTGGTGCCGGTGGCGATGATGGTGAACTTGATTCTACATGGTCGCTTCAACTATAAGATGAAGCAAGCACGACAAGCACGATACCGACCTCTATTGTTGCACTCCTGATTTAATGTTGCACCGAATTTGCCGCCCATAAAAAACGAAAGCCGCCGAGGAAGGAAAACTTCACAGGCGGCTTTGGCAATGTCCGATAGAAACACATAAGCGCACATAAGGGGAGATCAAAGTTTTTCATTAGAATTTACAACTATAACACAAGTCCGTCGAAACTATACCACATCTCCCTGTTATGATGGTCACATCAGCAGCAGGGAGATGTTTCATATAGCGGAGGTTTCGCGAAAAGAAGAACATTCTACCACCGGAAAGATACCCTGTGATGGATACACACAATATCAAAATAAAAAAGGAGTTTTCAAAATGAAAAGATTATTACTGGGAGCGATGGCAACATGCATACTTGTAGGTGCAGCATTTACTGCATTTGCAGCACCGAGCACGGAGGAACCCACACCTGTTGTATCACGCAGGAGCGAATCTGCCACAGCAGAGTTACCGGCACAAAATAACGAAGTAGCCAGACTTACGATCACCATGGGCGACCCTTTCGCGGATACCAGCGGGTTGGCTGTCTCGCAAGAAGAGGCAACGCGCATTGGGATGGATGCCATAAAAGAATTTTATGGCGTGACCGCAGATGAATTATCGAATTTCACAGCCCAGGTGTTTTATCAACCTCAGATGGATCCCCAGGAATTTTTGGATTCCCCAACCGGAGAATGGGATGAGGTCTTAGACATGTTTGTTGAAGATGGAACAGTACGTGACAGTATGTTGGATGAACACTTTCCACTAGATGTGCATAGAGGTATGTGGCTCGGCTCGGTTTCTGTTTCTTCCTTACCCTCTGATAACGGCTGGCAAGTAACCGATGCGGATGGAGTAATGACTCACTCTCATGATACATTTAGATTTACTGTAGACGCAGAAACAGGAGCCTTATTGGGGCTGCAATATTTCCCATGTCAAGACCCACGCTCAAAGACCACGCAAAATGATACGTTCGCATCCGCTGCTGCGGTGTTTGACTATGCCCATAACATGACAGCGCAGCACAATACGGAGTATGCCAACCATGCAATGCAGTTTGCAAGAGAATCAAATCTGTTTGAGAACGAAGTGCGCAGAGCTATTATAATCGGCGGCGGATGGATGCGAGGCAGGGATTCCTCTTTTGAAATGCGTGTTGCCGTCGCTGTTGAATGTGTGGATGGCGAAACTGTTGTTTTGCAGTTCCAAGGAAGAGCGCGCAAAGAACTGGTAGATGTAGACTTTGCCACACGTAAAATCGACTATGCAGTAAACAGAGATGGCAGCGTAACAGAGCCGATATCGCCGATATCAAGGTTTGTAGACAGTCCGGACTCATTGTTTGACTTTGGATGGGTTTATCGTTAAGAAATGCCTTGAACAGGATAAGTAGAAGATACTTGTCAAGGGGAGTATATGATATTTCTCCGGAAAAGCGTAAGGTCCTAGTATGACGTCATACTAGGACCTTACGCCTTTCTGCTTAGGATGAGATAGACATTGTACCATCTGCCTGATATAATCCTTTTGTATATGAGCGGGTTATGCTCAAAATTTATAATAAATATATTCAAAATTCAAGATCTCTAGTCTGTATCAAATTCAGTAATTTCAGTACATGAGACAGTCAACGATCAGAAGGAAATGGACGAACAAGCGACAAGCAAGTAACAGCACAAGCTGAAAAATTTCTCAGTTTCAAAAGCCACCGAGCGTCTGTATCAAGAATGCGGACGCTTGGTTTTTTGTGTGCACATCACCATTAAAAACTGAGTAGTATAATTACAGCGGCGGCACAAATCACGCCGCCGCTGTAATTATACTATCTCGAAACTGAGAAAATGATCATAGTCTACGCTGGAAGGAAAATCGGTTACTAAGTGTGGATCAATGAAGCACTCTTTGAGGGTCGGTTGCGCACTACAAAAGGCAAGCGAGAAAATCAATCAAGCGTCTGCGTATCATTATAGCAGACACTTGATTTTATTATGCCACACCTATTACAAACATAGCTTAGCGAATATTCCTACCTAGCCCTCTCTGCTTGTCTCTTTGCCTTATGCCTCGCCCTGAGATATCCGGCCACAATACAAAGCAGAGCAAACAAGAATAGTCCACCCAATACCCACGCGGCAGAAAGCAAAAATCCCAGGTCTGTTTGTATCCACTCCAATGCTGTTCGTACAGCTGGTGAGCCGAGTTCAAAGGGAGCTACAGTGAAGCTGACCAGCTCATAATTTACACCTGTTGTTGTCCGGCTTTCGGGCATCATACCTGCAAAGACTGACATGCGGTCCTGCGTGTCATCACTGTTCTCCGTGGCAATGCCAAAATATTCAGCGATCAATTCGTGTAAGTGTTCAACCCCGTCGGCCTCCGCCTGAAGCGTGTCTCCGCGTAATTCTGCCAAAAAGATTCCATATTCAAAATATGCTTCAAACAGCAACATGACATTTGCCTCAAACTGCCCCGCTAGATCAGCCCGAACAGTGTCAAGGTATGACTCGTATGCAGCTAACATTCCATCCACTTGTGCGATGAGAGCATCTGTCAGATAATCGTCAATATCAAAGCTGAGCAATTGATCATGCTTGAGTTCCAACGAAGCCCAAAAATCGTCCGGTCGGGGTGGTGGATCAACAAGCGGGTTTTCAGGAAGTTCCATCGTTGCTTGTGGCGGCTCATCCACCGGTCCCAGAGATTCACTCCCCGGATATATCGGCGGGGTAGACATTTCCGGTCGCTCTGGCGGCTCCGGTGGATCCGGTGGATCACGTGGGAAGAGCAGATCGGGTACATTAGGACCCGGCGGCTTGAGCGTCTCATCGACTTCCCACTCAATAGGGAACGATACTTCAGCAAGGTCATCCTTAAAACCCGGTCTTAGTGAAGGAAGTTCGGGCAAGGTGGGATTTGGTTCAAAGGCAGGATTGTTCAAGAAAGTATCCAAAGTCCCGACAAAACCATCCAAGCCTTCAAGCCAAGGAATGAGCTCGTCGATGAGCTGCCAAGGATCCCAAATAAGTGATTCAAAATCTGGTCTGTACATTAAATCGGCAAACCCTGTTTGGAGTGTGGGCATAATGCTTTGGATCGATGCGTTCCAGCCTAAGAAAACACTTTCATAGTAGTCTAAGTCCATGTACCAGTCATTTAATTCGGTCAAATAACGGTTCATCGGCTCCAACTGGTCTTTGAATTGATCGCGTACCTCTAAGAATATTTTGTGCGTGTCACTGGTGAAAATTTTTGCATCTTCTCTCCACTCAAGCATGTCGGCTTCGAACTGTTCTAAATTCCCAAGCAAGTTACGGTGTCGCAGGAGTGCATCGGAAAAGCACAATACTTCTTCCCAATAGTCGTAGTGCCTTTGTCTCCATCCGGCATAGTTTTCAAACCAATAGTGGAGATCGTCACTCCACATATCAAGATCTGCCTCATATTTTTTTACAGCTTCAATCCACTCCACACTTTCGCCGTGCCAGATTTCCAGCTCAGCCATGTGCTTCTCAGAGGAAGCGCTAAACTCCTCTAAGTTATTCCCATATTCCACAGAGATGTTCGTCCAGTCTGTGAGTTCGCTAAGCCAAGCATCTTTTTGATCAAAGAAGCCGTATGTTAAAAGGATTAGATCATCGCGCATCCTTATATAGTCTCTCGCCGCAATGTCGAAGCCGGCGCGGTACATGGCAGATATATTCCTGCCGAAGTCTGTAACCGCGAGTAAATGCTCAGATGTGTCTACCTCGTTTGGCTCAAAGGGAACATCCGGCAGTTCGTCTAGCTGTAGAAGTGTTGTGAAATTCGGGAAATCGAGAATGCTCAATGCGTCTATCGTTGCCAGATCGTTTGCAAATATGCGATCAATGTGATCTTGTGCCATATGGAATTGCCCGAAGATCGAGCTTACAAATGTATAAGACAGCATAGTATTGATAGAGCGCTGCAAATTCATGATTCTGAAATGTGTCTCCAGATATTCAGCTTCAAGGAGGTGTGCGTTAATTTGGAAATCCAGACGCACGCGTTCAGGTCGATAGGCGTTGAAAGATAAGATTTGTGCAGACACATTTGATGGGAAGGTGACGATTGCGCCATAGATTCCGTCTGTGTATCCCATCTGTGCCATGGCTGGGGACACGAGAACAAAGCCCTCGTCCAAGGTGTCGATGATGGCGGATGAAAAGTTTTGCATCTCGCCGTTGAGCTCTACGCCTATGTCGGCATTGACTACGGCGATGGTAGTTTGCAGTCCGACCCGCATTGCTTGATGATCTTCCTGCCGTACTATTTCAAGGTTCGCGCCTGCCCATAGACCGAGGAGGAATATGGCGGACAAACATACTAGGACAAGTGGTACAACTCTCTTCTTCATCACGGACTCCCCTTTATCTTGTGGTAGCTCGATCAAGGGGATTATATCAGAGCAGCGATAAAATTACTAGTATTATTTTGAAGAAAATTGGTGAAGAATGTTGAAAAATATTGACTGAAAAGTATTCCTGTAATATACTAGGTGCAGCTTAAGACTAGGAGGGACTGCTTATGTCTCGCAATATTTTAGCTAATCCGATTGTAATACAAATGTCGCACAATATGATTGAGGCCTGTATAGGGCGGATGCAAGGGGCTTTTCAATATCTCCAAAATGCCGATGAGAATGCATTGAGCTTTTGGAAAGGAAAAGGCGCAACGCAGTTTGCAGAAGTATCCACAGATAATGCCGGAATCGCCAGAGCGATGATTGCTGAGCTTGAAGCGATAAATAAAGATTTGTGGGAAGCCTGTGTCGTTGTACAGGAAAGAGATCGACAACTAAGTCAACGAGACCATGCTTCGCAAGACGCAGCGGCTATGCGGTGGGGGTGACCATTAAATGTCAAGATGTAGATGTAGAGACATTGTTCTAATAAGCAACGATATCACAATGGTTAGTAATGGAACAACGAAGTTATCAAGCGCAGCCGCTATGGCAAGCAATTTGCACAATCCCATCAACGCTTTGGTGAGTGCAATCGCTGCGGGGCTTTACGATCCGAACATTGGGACTCTCATTGATGATATTTTCAGAATGCCAGAGCCGCTTAACCGTGCAATTTCTGCGGCACAGAGCGAATTTAGTAATGCAAGCAGCAGTCTTGGCACTCAGAAGAGTGCGATGATAAGAGAAGACAGTGCGTTTCATCAAGCACAGGCAGGCATAACGGATAGGTGGTAAGAGAATGATCATACGGTATGATTTAGACGAACTGACAGGTGTGGTGGGCTGTTATGAACAGCAAGTTGCCATACTTCGAGAGGAAATGAGCAATATTCGCCGGATTCTGGAATCCGTTGCTGCGATTGCGTGGCACGGCGCGGCGGCGGATAGCTATATGCAACGGTATGAACTGGTCAATCTCGCGCATGAGATGTTCATTCAGCGTGTGGATGAAGCAGGGAACATTTTAAAGCAGAACACGACGGAAGCAATCCCTGTCCTGTCGGGCATCAACCAGCTCGGCAGAGGGGGCGCAGGATATCGTTTCGGTTTAGATACGGCTGCTATTCAAGATGCAGAAACCACGGTTCAAGGAATGATAAGCGGTTGTTTACCTAGCATCAAGAATGATATTCGCGGCGCAGACAGAGCAGTAATCGGTCAACATTTCAGACCACGCCCCAGTGCGAGACCTGCTGAAAGTGCGGCACAAGAGATGACTCATGAGCTTCAAGACCTGCTTCGTGATCTCACAACCAATCGCCAACGGACAGAGGATTGGGACAATACCTACGCCAGCCACCTTGAAAGCGCATTGCACCCTGTGCGCCTCACTGGTACGACATGGAGTTCCATGGGCGACTTGATGCATCTGCTCGTACAAATGCGACCCGTAGATTTTGATTCACTATCCTTGCAGGCGCAAGCAGTGAAATTCCAGCTCCTGTTGAGCCAAATTGATCAAATAGATGATCAGGAAAAACGAGAGGCGCTTGAAGAAGAGCTTAGGGCAATGTTCGGCTACGATTGGAGTGCGGCAGAGGGCATAGAGTTTGATTGGTCTGCGTTTTATGAATTTGCTCCGCTAGAAGCTAAGATGTTTATTGATAGCTTGCTTGAAAAAGGATTTCAATCGCTCGCTACTGATCTTGCTAAATCATTTCTCCAAGCAGGAGCAGGACCGATTTCTGCTGTTTTTACCGCGCAGTCTTTTATAAATTATCTGGCTGAAGGATATGGTTTCTCAGGGGCAGCATTGCGTCAAGTCACAGTTGCGGGCACGACAAAAGCAGGTGCAGGCGTTGGCAAAGTAATAGCCGGTCCACCAGGAGCCTTCGCCGGAGGAGTGGTAGGCTTGTGCATCGGTGTTGTCATTAATTGGGACATGTTTAGACCTAGACGTCCCTGCAATGGTCCGCCTCCTACAGATCGTTGGGGTTAAGGATGGGAATATACATAAAGATGAGGAAACTCCTATTTTTAACACTTCTTGCAATTTGGCTGTTATTTTTAACTGCATGTGAAGTTGTGCCACATGAACAAGTAGACCCAGCGATGTGGTCTATCAGTGTAGAAGCCCCATCTGTAACAGAGGATGCGTTTCATTTTTTGCATTTGCATGGTATTGAAGATATCTATCTTTATCTAGGCATGACCAGAGAGGATGTTCGGAAATTTCTCCCCAACATTGGAGATGACGAGCTAGTGATATTTCAGCAATTAGGGTCTATTGGTTTTGATGAAAATGATCGGATAAATCGATTTTTGATCGTTGCTGCGAGATGGACAACTCCAAGCGGAATAGCTGCTGGCTCTTGTTGGACTAAACTGGAAGAGCGGTTTGGAGAAAGCTATAACCTTTCTTCTATTGATAGCGGGTTTTATGTTTATTTTACACGCAACCATGTCCCGGTTCATCCTGAGTCAGAAGAATGGGCATATAGGTCTTACAGTGTAAGCTTCAATGGGGATGATACAATAGGTTTGATTCATATAAGAAGTAGGATGGAATAGGGATGGTAAATTATCTGGCTGAGGGATATGGTTTCTCAGCGGCAGTGTTGACACCAGTTACAACTGCGGGAACTATAAAAGCAGGTGCAGGCGTTGGCAAAGCAATAGCCGGTCCACCAGGAGCTTTCGCCGGAGGAGTGGTAGGCTTGTGCATTGGTGTTGTTATTAATTGGGACATGTTTAGACCTAGACGTCCCTGCAACGGTCCGCCTCCGACAGATCGATGGGGTTAAGGATGAGAAACAAAATGAAGAAAAAATTTTTTGTAGTGCTTCTCATACTTCTGTTTCTGCCTTTGGCTGCATGTAGCCCTATATTTCCGTTTCTAGAGCAAGTGGACCCAGCGATGTGGTCTATTAGTGCAGAACTTCCGCCGATAACAGATGATGCATTCCATTTGCTGCATCTTCGTGATAATGAAGAAGTCTATATTCACTTAGGGATGACAAGAGAAGATGCACGAGTTGCGTTTCCAAACCTTAGAGACGAGGGTCCTGTAATATTGCCACAGTGGGGAACTATTAGTTTTGATGAAGATGATCGGATAGAACAAATTATAATTCTTGTAAATGCGGTTGCAGGGAATCCTTATGCTTTATTGTGGACAACGCCTAGCGGAATAGCGTTAGGTTCATATTGGAGTGAGGTTCACGAACGATTTGATGCAAAGTATAATGTTTCTTCTGTTGATGGTACGTTTGCAGTTTATTTTACACGTGACCATATTCCAGTTTATCCCGAATCAGAAAAATGGGCATATAGATCATATTACATGGATTTTACGGGAGATAATCCTGAAGCACGAATATTTTCGATTGCCATGAGGAGCAGATCGGAATGAGGAAGCTCCTATTCTTAACACTTCTTGCGATTGGGCTGTTATTTTTAACTGCATGTGATGATGCTGTGCAACCTGAACAAGTAGACCCAGCATTATGGTCTATTAATGCAGAAGCTCCGCCGATAACGGAAGATGCGTTTCATTTTTTGCATTTGCATGGTGCTGAAGATATCTATCTCTATCTGGGAATGACAAGAGAAGATGTGCGAGAATTTCTCCCCAACATTGGGTATGACGAGTTAGTGATATTACCGCAAATGGGGTCTATCGGTTTTACTGACAATGATCGAATAGACGCAATTTTGATCTTTGGTATGCGTTGGACGACACCAAGTGGAATCGCAGCTGGCTCTGATTGGGACGTTTTAGAAGAGCGAATCGGTGAAAAATACAATTTTATTTCCAGTGAAGGTTCATTTTTTGTTCACTTCACACGCGACCATATTCCGGTTCATCCAGAATCAGAGAAATGGGAGTATAGGTCTTACAATGTAAGTTTTACCAAACATGACTCTAGCAATAGTATAGGCATGATTCACATAAGGAGCAGATTGGAATGATCGGTGTTGTTATTAATTGGGATATGTTTAGACCTAGACGCCCCTGCAATGGTCCACCTCCTACAGATCGTTGGGGTTAAGGATGAGCATATACATAAAAATGAGGAAGCTCCTATTCTTAACACTTCTTGCAGTTGGGCTGTTATTTTTAACTGCATGTGATGATGCTGTGCAACCTGAACAAGTAGACCCAGCATTATGGTCTATTAATGCAGAAGCTCCGCCGATAACGGAAGATGCGTTTCATTTCTTGCATTTGCACGGTGTTGAAGATATTTATCTTTATCTGGGAATGACAAGGGAGGATGCGCGGAAGTTTCTTCCCAACATTGGAGATGACGATGCATCATTATTTCCACAACTAGGGGCTATCGGTTTCGATGATGATGATCAGATAGATGTACTTTTGATCTTTGCTGGAATTTGGGCAACTCCGAGCGGAATCGCGTTTGGTTCCTATTGGAGTGAGCTGGAAGAACGGTTTGACGCAAGCTATAGACATCCTGCTTCTTCTGACGATTGGATTTATGTTTACTTTACACGAGATCACACTCTGGTTCACCCAGAATCTGAAGAATGGATATATAGGTCTTATAGTGTAAGCTTCACGAAGAATAACGATGACAATAGCATAGGAATGATTCACGTAAGAAGTCGGACGGAATAGGTTTCAGTTTTGTAAAAACATATAAAGGTTGTAGAGGTATATAGCATTGAATCAATCACATTTTGATATACGACTAAAGAAAAGAACCATAGCAGGCAGAGTCTTGTACCATACAGGTGTAATCGCCTTGGCTCCTATCACCTCATATTTCTTCTTGCCGGTTCACCTCGTTGTCGAGGTAGTTGCTGCCTTTGTTGTTTGGTTGGTTATAGTCTCATGCGCTATAGTTTCTGGTCTTTTCTGGAAAGTCACCGTTTCAGATAAGGAAATCCATAAGAGAACGCTACTTATGCGAACCACCATTGCGTTTCAGGATATTAAGCTTGTGGAGATTACAAGGGGCAGAGACAATATTAAATTGGTTCCATATTCTGAAACAGAAAGACGGCTTAGTGTGCTTATAAAGGCTACTAAATATAATGAGTTGATTGCGTTGTTAAAGGAAAAGAACATTCCTGGCGCAGATGCTTTAGAGCCTAGATAAATAACTGGAATTAAGGAGCGTTAATATAAATGAAAAAGTTATTCGGTCTATTATTGGTGTTACTGCTCACTCTTCTGTTAGCTGCATGTGGCAATGGTGAGTCTACACAAGAGTTCTCCCTGCCCGAGGGGCTCAATTTCCTGTATAACGAAAACGGAGATTATATTCAGCTTGGAATGACAAGAACAGAAGTCGAAGACATTTTTGGTGAGATTGACGCATTTGTCATTTATTCAGATTATGGGATGCTGAGAGTTTTCTTTGAGAATGATGTTGGTGACCTACATTCAATAGATACGATGTTTTTTGGGTGTAGGTGGATATTCCCCGGTGGAATTCGGACAGGGTCAGACCCAAGTGAACTCGAAAACGTTTTTGATATGGATTATGCACATATAAGAAACTTTGATGATTTCGAGGTCATTGAGTTCCGCTTTGCAGATGACCACACTTTCCATCATCCGGATTCCATCGACAACTGGTTTGGAACAGCATATCATGTGGAATTTACGATATACGCAGGAGCTATAGATACGATTTCATTAAGATGGTTGTCGTAAAGTAGAATATAGAAAGTGTGGGATTTCGAGTGATTAGAGAATATATATTGCCGCTTGGCACCGTTGTAAAATTGGACGAGGACAAGCAAGAGGTTATAATCGTTGGTCGCGCACAATTGTACAAAGAAAATGAGACAATGGGATATTTTGATTACGCTGCTGTGATGTACCCACACGGTATCGTTGGTGATTCTCAGCTCATGTTCTTCAACGATGAGGACATTGCAGAAGTAGTCTTTGAGGGTTATCGGAATGAAGAAGAGATCGCATTTGCGGAGATCTATGAAACGGAAATTGCGAAAACAACATATCCCAAGTTGAGTGTTGAATCAGTACAGCAGAGTACCTCTGAGTCTTGAACCACGCCTTTTTTGAGAGCGTGTTCAAAATAAAAAGAAACTAAAGGAGATCAAGAATATGGCACAGATAAGAATAACGCCCGAATCGATGCGCGGATGCGCAGCCCAATGCCGATCCTACGGTGAGCAATGTGATAGTCTAATCCAAAACACACAAACGCTGATCGACAATCTGCAAAATGATTGGGAAGGACAAGCAAGCACAGCCTATGCAAACCAGTTTGCATCATTGCGTCCGTCATTTGATCGTATGCGTGAACTTTATGACGAGCTCTCTCAACAGCTAGACGGTACAGCAGCAGCGATGGAAGATATGGATGCACAAATCGCCGGCAAATTCAGCGGCTAAGTACATATGAAAGCAAAGTCCGTGTCAATACGGCGCGGACTTTGCAACTTGTTTGGGTGGAATGTATGCAAAAGAGACATATAATTTGCGCATTGCTTGTGTTGCTTCTCCTATTGCCGCTCAGTGCAGTGGCTGTGGACTTGCCCATTGACATTGAGGCAATCGGACAAATAGGTGCCGAGGGTGGTCGCAGAGAAGCAGTGACGGCGCGGTTCGGGATAGACTTGTTTTCCCCGACTGCTGACGAAGTGAATATTGCGCTGGAAAATCAAATCCATGAACGACAAGATGCGGTGGCTTCAGAGCTGTTCCGCCGTCTACACGCGCCGCAAGCGGTAGATGTGGATGAGCAAGTCTTGCGTGCGGCACAAGCATCAGACTTATTCGCACAGCCAATGCAAAGCAACAGAGCTGTCACCGTGGAAACAGAAGAAACATTTTCTGTATGGCTTATAGCTATAATTTTGCTCTGCTCCGCAGTGGTAGGCTTCTTGATCGCAGGAGCAATTGGAGGCAGAAAGGAGCGTCGAGAGCATGTTTCTCACACTAACGCTTAAAACAGCAGAATCTACAGCAGATATTCGGATCGACTCCGAGCAAAAGATCGGGGAGGGATTGCGCGTATTGCGAGAATGCGGCAGGCTTCCGAGTGGAGCAGAGCCGAACTACTTTCGATCACACATGAACCAGACGCTGGTCAGTGCTTGGAAGACCTTTGAAGAAGAGAAAATTTATGACGGAGATATCTTGTCCGTTGTATAGATATAAAGAGAGGGCTGAGGAAGATGGAAGAGATATTGCGTGAAGAGGTTCGCAACAGTGCGTTGTATGTGCCGAAAGAAAAACGAGCCTTTCTGACGTATCCGGCAGAGGGGCTTGCTTTTTGTTCTTTGGATGAATTGGAAGATGGCGTTGCCTTTCTGTTTGACACGACAGGTCTGGCACCTGTGGCAGAGATGTGGGACAAGACATGGGATGAAAAGTTGCGTTTTCTCATCAACTGCGCAGATTTAGAAAAGCTCTGTGCAGAGTATACTTTCTCCCTGTCACCAAAAAATTTGATGCTGGACTTAAACCTGCGCCCTCGTGTTCTGTTGCGGGACATGCGGCAGGATGGCGCGGACTTTTTGCCGCAGTATAAGGCATTGATCGGCAGTTTGCTTCGTCCCAAGTATGGGTATGAGGACTATTTAAATGGCGGACAAGACTTATACAAAAAGAACAAGCTATTAGTGGAGCTATCTGCGTTGGAGACCGCAACCGAGATCAAATCACGGCTGACAGAGGTGTATGCGCAAGAAGTTGAAACAATCCGGACCGATTGTTGTCGTGTGACGAGGCGGTCACGGCGGCTTTCTCGCATCACGATCCCAATCCTGATTGTTCTGCTTGGTGTAGCCGGATTCTTCACAGTGCGCTCACTGGTGTTCGATGTACCGCATCGAGACACGCTCCTTGCGGCGAACACTGCGTACATTGCAGACAATCACCTAGACGTGCAACGGATTATGGTGGACATTGCCCTGGAAGATATGGATGTTCCGACCAGATATCTTCTCTCGCGCTCCTATGTCATAACGGAGCCGCTCACCGACGCACAACGGAGAAATGTGTTGATGGGTCTCACCCAACTCACCGATCCCGTCCTCTTTGACTACTGGATTTTGCTGGGACGCTTGTACTTAGATGAAGCAATCGACTTAGCCCAGCGGCTGGGAGATAATGAACTCCTGCTCTTCGCACTGCTCAAAAAGGAAGCGGTTGTCAGAGCGGATACGATCATGCCTGGGGATGAAAAGGTGGCGCTGCTTTCCTCATTGGAGCGTCAGATTGCAGACCTACAGCGTGCTCGTGACGAGGCGGTGGCAGAATGAAGACCTTAGTTTTGTTTGACGGCGCTCGGTGTGTTGAATACTCGCCCAACAATCCGCCGGAAGCAGTCTCCTTGCCGAAGTTGACACCGAACGTACCGGCAACGATGAAAGGGAAACAGAGTGCTTTACTGCTACAAGCGGAAAGGGCATATTTCTCCACGATTGGCATATGCCCTGTTCGGATCGGGTCTTGTCCCCAGGACCACATTCAGTTGAAAGATACAAGTGGGGAGCTATCTCTTGCGGGAGATATACTCACCGTGTCGGATTCTACATGGGTATATCTCAACGGACAAAAGATTGGTTGCGGCGACTATTCTGTTTCCATAGGCGATTGCCTTTGGGTGGGCGCTACCCGCATTGTTCTCCATGGGGGATATGTCGAATGCGCAGGTACACAGTATGTGCCGCATCTGAACATTTCCACAACCACACCTATGCCCTATGAAGAGTTTCCCATCTACAAACGCTCGCCCCGCATCATCAAGCGGGAGCCAGTGGAAACCATTGAACTGACAGAGCCGAAAGCGAAAGAAGAGCGGAAGAAAGGCGAACTGCTCAAGCGAATCATCCCGCCCATGGCGACATCCAGCGTGATGGTGGTGGGCAGCCTGCTTATCGGGCGCGGACTGTTTGTGCTCATCAGTGCCGCCGCCATGACGGTCAGCGTCATTTTCTCTGTGACCATGTATTTTTCCGACCGCAAAACGAAGCGCAGAAAAGAAAAAGAGCGGGATGAGGCATATGAGCAGTATTTGCTTACCAAGCGCAAGCAAATCAATGAGCTACACGAAGCGCAGCGGGAATCGCTCTCCTACCATAATCTTTCGCCGCAGGAGATTGCGCGTGAGATTTTATCCAATTCCAGCCGTGTGTACGAACGTGCGGCAAATGACAGCGACTTTTTGACACTATCCCTCGGCTCCGGTACGGTGCCGATCAGCTATACGCTGAAATACAAGGCGGACATTGAGACAGGTGAGCCGGACCCCTTGGCGGATGAAATGCGTGCGCTGGGTGCATCGTATCAGTCGGTGCCGGATATGCCGACAGTCATTGACCTCAAAAATGCGCATTTGGGTTTGGTTGGCGAAAAGGCATATATTCATCGCGGACTGTCCGCCATTTTGACACAGCTTTGCTTCTTCCAGAGTTACCATGATGTTGAAGTCATCTTGCTTGTGGAAGAAGCGGATCGCCCCAAGTTTGAGTGGGCGCGCTGGTATCCCCACTGCCGGATTAAGAGCATTAATGTGACGAGTCTGGTGTCTGCGGAGAACCAGAGAGACCAAGTGCTGGGGAATATCGCACAGGTGCTGAAAATGCGCAAGCAGAAGCAAGATGAAGAGAAGAAAGACGCTCGATTCTTGCCGCACTACATTTTCATTGTGGATAATCCGAAGCTTATCATTAATCATAGCATCATGGAATATCTGCAAACACCGGAGACCTCCTTGGGCTTCTCGGTTATCTACACCACGCACATTCAGTCGAACCTGCCTGAGTATATCAAGACGGTGTTTCTGCTCACCGGCGGTGAGTATGGTACACTGCTCATGAACGAGGGTGTCCTGCAAAACCACCCGGTCATATTGCCCAAGATGGATGGGATAGACACAGAGACCATGGCGCGTAAGCTTGCGCCACTGCGCCATATGCAGGGAGTTTCAACCCAGATTCCGGAAGCGGTTACTTTTTTCGAGTTATACGGCGTGCAGCGACCGGAAGAGCTTCCGATCCTTGCGCTGTGGATGCAAAATGCTTGCCATAAGTCTTTGGCAGTTCCTCTGGGGCTTCGCGGCAAGGATGATGTTGTTGCTCTGAACCTCCATGAGAAAGCCCACGGACCACACGGTCTGGTGGCGGGGACGACGGGTTCCGGTAAGTCTGAGATTGTGCAGTCGTACATTCTATCTCTCGCAGTGAACTTCCATCCCCACGAAGTCGGCTTTTTGCTCATCGACTATAAGGGCGGCGGCATGGCGAATCTATTCTCGAACCTGCCCCACCTGCTGGGTACGATCACCAACTTGGACGGCAGTGAGAGTATGCGCGCACTCGCCTCAATCAAGAGTGAGCTGCAACGGCGGCAACGGATTTTCGGTGAGGTTGGGGTCAACAACATCAATCAATACACCAAGCTCTTCAAGGCGGGTGAAGCACCGCTTCCTCTGCCGCACCTGTTCATCATCTCCGATGAGTTTGCAGAGCTGAAAAAAGAGCAGCCGGACTTCATGGCAGAACTTGTGAGTACGGCACGGATTGGGCGAAGCCTCGGGGTTCATCTGATCCTAGCCACCCAGAAGCCAACCGGTGTGGTGGATGACCAGATTTGGTCAAACTCGAAGTTCAAGCTTGCCCTCAAAGTAGCCAATGAGGGGGACTCCAACGAAGTGCTCAAGACCCCAGATGCCGCACGGATCACCCAGCCGGGACGGGCGTATTTGCAAGTTGGCAACAATGAAATCTACGAGCTGTTCCAATCCGCATGGAGCGGTGCGCCCTATAGCCAAGATGTGGTTGAGCGCGGCTTTGATGGGCGCGTTTATCTCATCAACCAACTGGGTCAGGGTGTATTGCTCAACGAAGATCTCAGCGCGGTAGATAAGTCTGAGGATTCTAAGCTGACACAATTGGACGTGGTTGTGAATCATATCCATGCTCTACACGAAAGCCTCAACCCTGTTATTGTAGAAAAGCCATGGCTGCCGCCCCTTGGACAGCAATTGGTCACAAGCGCCATCACAAGCGGACATGATGTGGGCATGATTGATAGCTATCACTTGGCGGTTCCCCTTGGTATGGTAGACATTCCAGAAGCACAGCAGCAGATGGAATATGTACACAACTTCGCGGAGGATGGCAACCTTGCTGTGTTCGGCGCAAGCGGATTCGGCAAGTCTACCTTGCTGATGACAACTGCCTTGACTCTTGCGTCCAACAACTCGCCGCGTCTGCTCAATTACTTTGTACTGGATTACGGCAATTCTGCATTGGCGCAGCTTCGCGGCTTACCGCATACGGCGGATTATCTCGGACTGGATGACGCTGAAAAGCTGGATAAGATGATGAAGCTTTTCACGGAAGAGATCAAGAAGCGCAAGCACCTCTTCGCGTCTGTCAATGCGATGAACTTCCGCATGTACAACGAACTTGCCGCTGAAAAGCTGCCGACAATGGTGCTGTTCATTGACAACGGAGACGCGATCCGTGAACTCAATCCGGATTTAGAGGATTTCTTAGTGAAAGTAACTCGTGACGGTGCCAGTGTGGGCATCTACACGGTGCTCAGCCTATCGCGCTTTGGGGCTGTGCGGCTTTCTGTGCTCAATAACTTCAAGAACAAGATCGCACAGTTTATGTTTGAGAAAACGGATATAACAGCAGTCGTGGGGCGGTCTGCCTATGAGCTGCCGGAAGTGCGCGGACGGGCATTGGTGAAACTCAGTGATGTTCACGTTGCGCAGTGTTATTTACCTGTTCCCTATGAGAATGATGTTGCCTATACCAAGCTGGTTGGCGACCTGATCTCTGACATTGCTGCACGCAACACGGCGCAACAGGCAATGGGGGTTCGCGTGGTACCTGAGACGGTTACATATCTAGACTTGACACCTTTCCTCAAGGTCAAAGAGAAGCAAGCGGTGCTGGGCTTTGACACGGAGAGCACAGACCCCATGTACTTGGATTCCTCCATCCCAAGCCAGTTGATTGTGGGTGGATCGATGACAGGAAAGACGAATCTGCTCAAACTGATTCTGACACAGTTCGATGGCGCAAAGTGCTTTATCTCTGATTCTCGTGTTGGCGATTTGCAGGATTACGAGGGCAAAGAAAATGTTGTCTACATGGGAGCGGAAAGCCAATTGGAGGACTTTTATCTAGGGCTTTCTGAAGAAGTAGAGCGCCGGAAGCAAGCCCTTGAATCATCCGGACTACGCCCAAGAGAGTTCAATGCGGCTGAGCCGCCTGCCTTGGTCTTGATTGATGATGCGGATACCTTTGTAGAATACACAAAGGCAAAAACCGCCGATGTGGAGAAGCTTGTCCAAGAGGCAATGGACTTGGGAATCACCTTTATTGCCACAACGATGGGAAGCAAGATGAAAGGCTACGACAACCTGACCAAGATGCTAAAAGGTGCGCAGGCTGGCATGGTGCTGGGGAATCCAAGCGATCAGGCGATTCTGCAAGTCCAGCCACCAAGAGGGTATAAGCCCATTGCAGATATTGGTTTCTGGTATAAGCGCGGTGATGTGCGGCAGGTCAAACTACCATTTATGGGTTGAGGAAGCGCGGAAGATTAGAGCAAATAGGTTATTTATGGCATTCTCAGTAGTTTTGAGAATGCCATTTTGTTTTTGATTTTTTCAAACAAGACTTGACAAACGAATGCATTCGTTCTATAATATGAAAACCATTTGCCGATGTGAATGCATTTATGAAAGCTGTATTTTTCAGTAGGAGGGCAGTATGAACTTTGGTGAAAAATTGAGAGAAGAGCGTGAGCGGAAAAATCTAACACAAGGTGAACTTGCTAAGATTCTGGGTGTTACACCACGAACGCTTATCAATTACGAGAAAGGGGCCTCTCACCCGCAAGACAGAAAGGTCTACTTCAAACTAGCAGAGCTTTTTGATGTGGATGTAAACTATTTGCTCACAGAGGATGAAGCATTTCTGTGGACTGTTTCCGAGAAATACGGAAAGCGAGGTCGAGATCGGGCGACTGTTCTTCTGGAAGAAACTTCTGCTCTGTTTGCAGGTGGAGAGCTGTCTGACCATGACAAACGCGCTTTTGCGATGGAGATGCAGGCGATCTTCTTAGACTCTAAAGATCGGGCACGGAAGAAATTTACGCCAAAGAAGTATCGTAAGCCGCCGGAATCTTCCGACAAGTAGGAGGAAGCGTATGGATTATATTTTTAGGACATCGCAAGAGATGGCGGCACAGTATAAAACCCGCGACCCTTACGAACTGCTTGACGGTATTGGTGCCGTCACAAGATTTACTTCTGCTTTTGAAGCGGACGATCTAAAGGGTTTCGCCATGATTGAAAATCGGATTCGCTATGCCGTCATTAACGAAAGACTAAGCGAATCCGAACAGCGGATCATAGCAGGACATGAGGCGGCACACCTTATCTTGCATGAAGACGTGATCCTACAAAGCCCCAATCGTGTTTTGCAGGACTTGGACATTTATTATAATAGAGGACGGCTGGAAAACGAGGCAAACCGCTTTTTAGCCGATTTTTTGACCAGTGATGAGGAAATATTGTGTCAGTTAAAATGGCATAAAGAGTATGATTATTATGATTTAGCCAGAGCTTTGTATCTCCCCCCACCACTTTTGGCATTTAAGCTATATAGCATGATGCAGCGGGGTTTGCCGGTTCGCAATCCTGTAGATTTGAGAAGTGATTTCCTGAAGCAGTGAGGATATGCGGTACCTATAGTGATTCTGGAAAAGGAGAATGTAATCCGTGCAACAGGAAGCAAAGAAGTCTTCAACGCGATACCGTTTACGATGTCCTTGCTGCGCCGGGCGTATCATAGACAGCAATCGTAGGACAAGCTCAAAGCTCTACGATATGGAAATTGCCCAAGAGTTTTCTGTAGATTATCTTGTGAAATGCGGTCAGTGCAAGCGAGAAATCGGGATCAAAAAAATGTCTGTCTGATCTTCATAATTGAATACAGTACACCATTTACTTCGTACTGAGCACGGCGCATAGAACCGGAAAACCGGCGACTAATTGAATACGACGCACGAGCCTGACAAGTAGCTTAATTGCTATGTCAGGCTCTTTTTGTGCGATTTTAGGCTCCTTGTCGGCAGATAAGGAGCTATTTTCATGCCCATAACACCCAAAGCCCGCGCCCCACCCTCCGAAATTTTTGATCTGAACGACTCAATCAAAAATTTTGGAGGTAATGAAATGCAAAATTGGCACAAGTATAGGAACTACAGGAAAAGCAAAAATGTTGACGGCTCTTATACCTATATCATCAAAGTAGAGGATAAAAACGTAGAGGTCAGTCAGGAGATTTATAGGGAGTATGCAAAAATTGGTCGAAAAATGGAGTATATGGAATGCGATCTGAAACGAGATCGTATGTTGCGGGATGAAACCGGGAGCATGATTCTAGATGAAAATGGACTTCCCATCCCGCTATCTGAACGTGAAGAATCTTTAGAGAAGCTTGTCTGTGAGGGCTGGGACTTCCCGTCCTCTGCACCATCGCCAGAAGAGAGCATCGTCAGACAAGATGAACTTGCATCGCTCCATCTTGCCTTTGGTCTGCTCAATGCGGATGAGCGGGCTTTGATTGAGGCTTTGTTTTTCGAGGACTGCACCGAACGAGCATATTCTGCAAAAACCGGCATAGCTCAAAAGACTATAAATGACCGAAAACAAATGGTTCTTGGAACTCTAAAAAATATTTTGCAGAAAAATGAAAAATAATCCGCTCAAAGTCTATTTCTGTCGGTACCAATAGTGAGGGGATTAAGCAACTCCCCTCACTGCAACTTGACAAGTTCATACAAGGCCATCAGGTACAAGTTCACTGTCACCGTAAGGTAAGCCGTAGAGGGGATCACCGGCGAAGACCTACCGAGAGATCGGTAGCGAGCGGGATTTCCAGCTACAAAAACCGGGTTGCACCCGTTAAGGCGATGACAAGGCAGTGGGTATGTATCTCCGTCCAGCCACAGGACATCCCAATGGGGACGGGTACGCATCAGAATGCGGCGGGAGAGAATCCCAGGGAGTTGATTCGCAGTCAACCGCCTGATGGCAGCAGTCGGAACAGGCTCCGGCTATATAAAACGAAGCAAAGGATGTGGAAAATGATGACAGAAGGGACAAAACTCTATTACGAAGAGGTCATAGAACGAACAAAACTTGCCCGCCATGCAGACAGTAAAGGTCGCAGGCATAAAATTGAGTTCAATGAATACACAGAAGCCGAGATCGAGAAACTGCATGGTCCGGTTCGCACATACCGAATGCCGCAAGGTGAGGATCGCTTGTGTCGAGCCTGACTCATCTCAGCCTGTTCTCCGGCATAGGCGGAATAGATTTGGCAGCGGAATGGGCAGGATTTGAGACAGTTGGACAATGTGAGTTTGCAGACTACCCGACAAGGGTGCTAGAAAAACATTGGCCTGATGTGCCGCGATGGAGGGATGTGAGAGATGTCACAGCAGTTAGCTTTCTGGAACGAACAGGATTTGCCAGCCCCACGCTGGTATCCGCTGGCTTTCCGTGCCAACCTCACAGCCTTGTGGGCAAACGTAAAGCATCTGGTGACGAGCGTGACCTCTGGCCGGAGCTCCGGCGTGTGCTTTGCGAGATTAGACCACGATGGTTCTTGGGTGAAAATGTACGGGGGCTATTGTCAAGCGAATCTGGACGGTTCTTTGGAGGAATATTGCGAGATTTGGCCGCCCTGGGGTACCGTGTTGGATGGTGCCTGTACGGAGCTAATCGGCTTGGAGCCGTTCATCAAAGAGAGCGGGTTTTTATCATTGCCTACTCCGCTGGCAGGCGATGGACTGGGCTGGAAGCGACTTTCAAAGACCGATGTCCAGCACTCAATCCATCGCCAATGGAAGCGTGGCGGGACAATACATTGCACGTATTACATGATCTGGGACGAGATTTCTCCCGTCCAAGCGACGGAGTATGTAGAAACGATGATGGGTTTTCCCAGCGGGTGGACAATCTTACCGCATTAGGGAACGCTGTTGTGCCGTGGCAGGCATATCCTATTCTGCGGATGCTTGCCATGGTAGAAAATGAATACGAAAAACAGATGAAAAACGGAGGGAATCAATGATAAGAAAAAGGCAGATTTTATGTGCGCTTCTAGCTTTACTAATGATTTTGAATGTAGGCATGAGCGCATTTGCAAGGACGAATGTACAGGCTGAACCGGAGCGCAGGCACCCGGACAAGACAGGCGATGAAGCACTGCTATATGACTATCTAGCAGACGCTCTCATGCATTTAACAGAATGCGAAGAGACATTCAACTTTCTATACGACGGCGTGTCTGTGAGCTTCCCACCCTCAGATGTCCCCTATAAACCGGAGCAAATCGCGGTTTTGATGCTGGGTGTTGTCCCCCGCGCTTGGGAAGAAGTTGCGTATGATCGCGCTATCCCAACGGAAGCCGTGGGATATGTATACGGCTCCATTGTAGATGCTGTCGAGCCGCCCGGATTGTTTGGTCGGATGTGGAGTTGGCTTACAGGTGTCATCGTTCCCATGAGCGCGCTGCCTCAAAGTGGTCACATCACGAATCATGGCTATGTGACCGCAGGTACACAGGGAACATCCGGCGGACGGTATACGATCACCATTGATGGTGTGGAGATTCCGGCTTTCTGTAACAACCGCAACATTCCGGGACCTGCAAGCGGAGCCAGCCACAGACTGATGGGACTTGCCAACGAGCAAACCCTCCGCGCCCTATACTTTGGTTGGGGCGGACCGGCAAATATTTTCGGACCGGGACAAATGGCGGAAGGGGTCTTGGCAACCACGGTGGTCACGTCATATATTGCCGGTCATACAGGCAGCCCTGCAAGCCATAATCTGCAAGGGAGCCGTGACCTTTGGGCGCGTGTACAGAATGCAACAGAATTTCCCATGCGGCATAATGTACAGGGCATCTTTATTGATGTACTGGCAGCAGGCAGTCAAAACCTTGTGGCAATTCGGGTGCTGCCGGACGAAGGTCCCGGTCCCACACCGCCGCCCCCGCCACCGGATGAGGGTGCTCTACGCATCGTCAAGACAAGCGAGAGCGGCAGAGTGACCGGTATTCAGTTTCATGTAAGCGGGCAAGGTGTAGACCAAACCGTAATCACAGGAGCAGGCGGTGTCATAGATATTCCGGGTTTGCAGCCGGGTGTTGTGCTTACCGTAACGGAGCAAAATCTTGGATCGGAATATGAACCGCAGCCGCCACAGACAGTGACGGTGATCGCAAATCAAAGGGTAGAGGTTCGCTTTCACAATCGCTTGAGACCGCCGGAACCCGGTACGCTCCATATTGTGAAGACGAGCGAAAGCGGCAATGTGGCTGGGATTCAGTTTAGAATTACAGGAGATGGCATCAATCAAACAGTAACAACAGGGATGGATGGAACAATTACCGTTCCTGATCTCCAAGCAGGCGTCAGCCTTACCGTAAGCGAGATCAATGTAGAGTCGCAGTATGTCAGACCACAGTCCCAGACAGTGACCATTCGTTCCAATGAGACAGTGCGTGTCACCTTTCACAACCAGCTTTTACGCGGCAGTGTGTCCGGCTTAAAAGTCGGTGAAGATTTTATGACTTTCCGTGACGCAGAGGGTCTAGCCGGTGCCGTGATCGGTTTGTTCCCTGAGGGTACAACTGTATTCACCGAGGCAACAGCCCTCGTGCTTACAGTTTCCGGTGCAGATGGGGCATTCTCTTTCAATGACTTGTTGTACGGCGACTACCTGATCCGTGAGCTTGCGACAGGAAGCGCGGCGTACCTCTTGAATGAAGAGGTCTTCCCCATCAGAATCAGCAACGATGGGCAGCTTGTCCGGATCACACTGACCAACGAACTTTTACGCGGACGCATTGAGGGGCACAAAGTTGGAGAGACCACCAGCGGTATGTTGGCGGGTATCTTCAAGGATGCTGATGGATTAGAGGGTGTAAGCATCGGTATTTTTGCACCGGATACGGAGATATTCTCTGAGGAAACAGCCTTAGAAGTTACAGTCACAGACCAATATGGTCGCTTTGCCTTTGAAGCGCCTTATGGCTATTTCTTGGTTCGGGAACTCTCGACAGGCAATGATGCATATGTGCTAAGCGAAGAAATCATCCCTGTCCGCGTTGACGCAGACGGTCAAATCATTGAAATTCGCTTGGAAAACCGGCTTGTGGTTGGACGCATCCAAGGCGTGAAAACCGGAGAAACCACCGAAGGTCTCTTCGCGGGGCTATTCTCTGATCGGGAAGGTCTTGCCGGTGCCACAATCGGACTCTTTGGATTGGTCGAGTTGGGTATAGTCCAGCCAGAAGATGATGCAGGCGAAGAATCCGAATATCCGGCAGAAGATGAGGACGAGTCGGAACCCGAATTGGTCCCTGCATCTGACGCTGCGGACAATGATATCGACTATGGCACAGAGGACGATCAGGACGAAGATGAGCCGGACAAAGCAGAGAAAATGATCCGCTCCATCTCCGGCATCCCATTAGAGGACTTCGCGTTCACAAGTGAAACCGCTGTACAGACTGTCATCTCAGCCGAGGATGGCAGTTTTGCTTTTGAGGGCGCGATCATGGGACATTGGGTGGTCAGAGAGGTCTATGCTCCAAAGGGGTATGTCCTCAATGAAACTCTGTTTTTGCTTGAGATTTCAGAGGATGGACAGGTGCTTGAAATTGTCATTGAAAACGAGTTGATCTTTGGCGATGTTCATGGGATCAAAGTGAACGCCGCTGACACCGATGAAGTATTAGAGGGAGCTGTGTTCGGACTGTTCCATGAAGATGAAACAGAGCTTACACGCGAAAATGCCCTGATGCTTGCCACCTCGGCAGAGGATGGGACTTTCAGTTTTGAGGGTATCCCTTTTGGTGTGGTGCTCCAACTTGGGGAACTCTATGCGCCAGACGGTTTCTTGCGCAGTGATGAGGTCATTGCCATTGAGATCACGGAGGCGGGTCAGGTAATCGAGCTTGTGATCGAAAACGAACCGGAGCCGGATGATCCAGATAAACCGGACGAGCCGGACAAAGGCACTCCAAATCAGCCGGATCAACCTAGCCGTCCCAATCAGCCGCGCGCACCACAGACCGGGGATGATACCCAGCTTCCGTGGCTCACGCTGGTATTGTCGCTGGTCGGTCTGCTTGCAATGGTCGGCGGAGCCATCTGGTACAAGTACAGACGTACTATAAAAAATGATGAGGCAGGTGTTGAGAATTGGGAAAATGGAAAGTAATCCACAAAGTATATGACAATGGCACTGCGGAAACCAGCATGTGTGAAGCGGAACAGGATGAGAGCAACTCATATACAGAGACAGAGCACTATGACCAGTATGTGGATGTATTTGATGATCGGTTAGAAGCAGAAAAGCTTCTGGATGAACTTTTGAGCGAGGGAAAACCTGATGCAGACTAAACAACGTGCAGTCAAAGTATCAGCAGTCCTTGTCTTTCTCGTCTTGCTTCTCATCTTCATGGGTGCAATCAGAGAGATCGTGCCGCAAATGGCGGAATACCGCGCCGCCGAGCAGGTGCATCAAGAGATTCGGGAGATAGCGCGTGTGCCGGTGGAGGATGTAGAGGACGAAGAGCCGCAAAGCATAGATTGGGTAGCCTTACGGCTACTCAATCCAGACATAGTGGGCTGGATCGTGATGGATGGTACCGGCATCGACTACCCCATAGTCCGGGGGCAGGATAACGATTGGTACCTGCATCACACCGTCATGGGTGAGAGAAATTCGTCCGGCTCTATCTTTATGGATCACAGGAATGATACAGGTTTCTTTGACCCGCACACAATCATTTATGGGCATGACATGCGAAACGGCACCATGTTTGCGGGGCTTCACGGATTCACAGGCGAGACATTCAGAATCTACACACATAACCAAGTGCTGGAGTATGAGGTCTTTTCAAGGCGTACCGTGGCGGCAGATGATGTGCTGTATATCATTCCATCCTTGGAAGAGCACGAAGAGCGCATCGTAAGCTTGTCTACCTGTGTGTTTCGGAGAGACGATCTCAGGTTCGTAATGCAGGGTAGATTAGTAGAGTGAAAAATACATAAAAGAAGGAGTACACACCATATGGCATTACATTTTGTAGTCCCAAAGATGCAAGAGACGTTTGGGACCTTGGAGTTTAGTAGATTTTTAGGTGAGAACCGACGTAGGAACGCGGACGGTTCTTTTTCTATCATCCATCGCTATGCTCTGCTTTCGTCAGTGCAAGTGGGCGATGAAGTGATCGTTGAGTTGCCGGAGAAAGCCAACAAGAAAGGCTTCCCTTTCCGCACAAAGGTTCAGCTAGTGAAACCGAAGATCAGAGCGGTCGGACAAGTGATTGGCGACAACGCCCATCGCGGCTATGAGATGTCGGCAGAGAACATGACAAAAATGCAATAAGGGGGACGCAGACTATATGAGTATGAAATTAGAAGCAGGCTTTATGATTGACTACCCTGAAACCTTTGGGGAACTCCGCTTTTGGGGTCTACGTAAAGAGCGGCAAGTATACGATGATGAGAACAATCAGACCGGGGAAATTGATCGGCGGACATATAACTTGGTGTCCACGATGCAGCAGGATATGATTCCGGTCATTTTACCGGGCCATGTCCCGGTGCGAAATTTCCCACAGGATACGGTGGTGGAGCTTGTAAATCCTGAAATAAACTCCGGTGCAAACCGTAACTTTCGGGGCGCTGATGTGTTCTGGTGGATTACCGCCGATGACATTGTAGCAGTGAAGTCCGGCACAGCTACACCGCCCAAAGGGAACAAGCAGAATACAACAGAAAAATAGTCACAACATGGGAGCCACAGGCGTTTTGCTTGTGGCTCCCGATCTGATGAGGGGGTGTCATAGATAAAGCCGACAAGATTTTCATATAAGGGTAAGCGCATCCGCGCGAGTCACAAGCACCTTATCTTTCATCTGGGGATGATGTTTTTTGTACCTCTATTCTGCTTTGCAGTTTTGACCTACTACTATCCATCCTTATTGATCGGCTTCATTGCGATGGTCGCGGTCTATGTTGGATTGGGTGTTTTGTACTTCAAGCGTTTTCCTCATCACTACAAGCAATTAGAGCATTGCCAAGCCATAGCGCGGATGATTTTAGATCATAGCTGGTGTGACACCAAAGACGGAAAGTCTGAGGCTTGGTTTAAGGATTTGGGGAAGTCCGGCAAAAAGAAGATTGCCCACTTTCCCAAGCTGTGGTATAGGATGAAAAAGGGTGTGATCTATCTCACGGTGAAGATCACCATGGACAAGCATCAGAAGCAGTTGGCAGAACTTGAAAGCAAGATCGAGCCGGGGCTATTCTGTGAGACAGTACGCAAGGACTACTATGAGGGCTACATCTGCTATGCCTTTCTATGTGATGCCGAAGGTGCAAGAATCCGAATTGATGATGTAGAGGTCAAGGATGGTAGCATGAAGTTCATGCACCACATCTCATGGCACTTTGATTCCCTACCCCATATGTTGGTTGCAGGTGGCACAGGCGGTGGTAAGACATACTTTCTGCTTACTATAATTAACGCTCTTGTCAAGACAAACGCCGTTCTATATGTGCTTGATCCCAAAAACGCCGATCTCGCGGACTTAACTACGGTGATGCCCAATGTCTACAGCCAAAAAGAAGAGATGGTAGACTGTCTCAACCAGTTTTACGATGACATGATGGACCGCAATGCCGCCATGAAAGAACTCCCCGACTACAAGACCGGGGAGAATTATGCCTACTATGGTCTGCCTGCAAACTTCCTGATCTTTGACGAGTATGTGGCGTTTATGGAGATGGTTGGGATGCGTGAGAGTGGTGCGGTCATGGATAAGATCAAGCAGATTATAATGCTGGGTCGGCAGAGCGGTTTCTTTCTCATTCTCGCCTGCCAGCGTCCGGACGCGAAGTATTTACAAGACGGTGCCAGAGATCAGTTTAACTTCCGTGTGGCACTTGGGCGATTGTCCGAGCATGGGTATTCGATGATGTTTGGCGAGGTAAAAAAACAGTTCTTCCCCAAGACCATCAAAGGTCGGGGCTATGTGGACGTGGGCGAGAATGTGATCACTGAATTTTACACGCCTCTTGTCCCAGCGGGTTATGACTTCTTGGCTGAAATCGGGCGGCATAGAGGTGGTGAGATGTGATGGAAATGAGCGTATATATTGTCAATATAGGGAAGTGTCATGAGGGAGAGGAGGTCGGTGCATGGTTCACACCACCTCTCAACTATGAAGATATAGCGGAGAAAATCGGCTTGAACGAAGAATATCAAGCGTATGTGATCCGTGACTATGATTTACCATTCCGAATCGAAAAACATACCGGAATTGATGAAATTAATCATCTATGCTCATTGGTGGAAGAGCTAAGAGATCAGGATTGGTACGACGCAATACCCGAGCTACTGACTTGTGGGCATTTCCGAGATTTGCACGATTTGATCGAATCGCCAAATGATATTGTCCACTGGAAGAGTTGCGAGAGCATGAGCGACATCGCTAGAAAATATGTAGAGCAGAAATATTTTGGAGAGGTTCCGGCACAAATAGAGAAATACATAAATTATATGGCCATTGGACATGACTTAACAATCAAAAGGACCTTTATAGATACAAGTCGAGGTATCTTCGAGATCGATTGGTAGTGGAAATTTATTGTAATAGGGGGTGATACCACATAGAAATGCAGGTATATATTGCCAATCTCGGCAAATACACAGAGGGCAAATCTGTCGGCGCATGGTTCTCTCTGCCGATAGACTATGAGCATGTAGCAGAAAAGATCGGACTGAACGCAGAGTATGAAGAATATGCGATCCATGATTATGAGCTGCCATTCCGGATCGGAGAGTATATCGGCATTGACGAACTCAACCGCCTTTATAGACTGGTGGAGGAACTGGAGGGCACACTGCTTTATGATGTAATCTCGGAACTCATGGCTTCCGGATGTTTCCACAACATAGAAGATTTGGTAGAAAAGCAAGATGACATTCGACATTGGGGCGGCTGCCATGACATGTCTGATGTGGCTTATGAATGTGTGGAAGAGGGCTATCTTGGTGAAATCCCGGAACGTGTGCAATGGTACATTGATTATGAAAAGCTAGGTCGAGATATGGAGATCAATGGAACTTTCATAGATACGCGAAAAGGCATTTTTGAAGTTTGGTAAGGGGGCGAAGAGATGCAAGCAAGCCGCTACAGAGTATCCGATGTGCAATGGTTCTTCTTTGATCAGTTTATTGAAGATTACCGAGACGTGATAAAACCGCCTTATCTAAAGAATTCAGAGTCACTAATGCATGACGTTCTAGAACTTATAGAGGCATATTGTGGGATGGAGGGTTGTTATACCATCCCTGCACACAAGACAAAAGAAGGTCGATGGTATCTATTTGTCTTCAGCTTCGATTTAGACGATGACGATTTCCCGATCATTCAGTATAGTCACTGCTGCCCATCATCATAAACCCCAGACCGGCGGCGAAGCGAATAGCCGGTCTGGGGTGAGCCGCGCGGAGCGCGGCGAGCTGTCCGCCCCCGCTATGTAAGTACGGGGGTAGACTTCAATGAAAACAGCAAGCAGACAAGGCATGATCTTTGTAGTATCAATGGGTTTCGGATTCAAAGTCAAGGTAACAGTTGTTACCTTTGGGGATGGGGGTGTTTACTGGCATATTAAGAGAGCAGCGCTTGAAGTACAAAATAACGCAAAAAGAGTTGGCGGAAAAGATAGGTGTCTCTAAGCAGTATTTGACCATGATTGAAAATGGGAGCCGCCCTTTATCGGAACAACTCAAGCAATCTTTGGAACAAGCCATAGATGAACTATGGATTTTGAAGAACGACTGCCGCCTTGATGTGATGATCGACTATGTTCGCATCCATTTCATGACCAAAAACATCCGGCGGGTGGTGGAGGAAGCTTTGCGCTTCCCTTTTGATGATATGATCCGGGAAGATCGGGGCTTTTACGGCTATGAGGCAACTTACCGCTTTGGTGATCTCTATGTTATGCAGGGAGCAGCGGATAGTGAAGAACTCTATACCTTGCTAGAGCTAAAGGGTCGAGGGTGCCGGATGTTTGAATGTCATATGGAAGCCATCGGGTGGTCCTGGTATGACTTCTTCCAACATTGCCTAGACCATTTCAGTGTCCGCATTAAGCGGTTAGATTTAGCGGTAGATGATCGGGACGGGATTCTGTGTATCCCTGATCTCAAACGAAAGTGCCGGATCGGTGAATGGGAATCCTCTTGGATGAAGTCATACTCCGGTTATGAATCCGGGCAAAGACTTCGGAACGAGGAACAGGACAAGCGGGAGACAATGGGTGAAACTTTGTATCTTGGTTCTCTCAGCTCAGAAATTTACTTTTGTTGCTATCAAAAAGATTATGAGCAGTACAAAAAGCAGGGCATTCCTATTGAGAATGCCTCGGTAAAAAACCGCTTTGAGATTCGTTTGAAGAATGATCGGGCATGTAAGGCGATGGAAGATTTGGCATTCCGACGGGAAGTAGACAGCACTATCTTTGATATCGTGAACCGCTACACCACTTTCGTGGATTACGTAGACGGTGAACAGGTGATCAATCCCCGCTGGCAGAAGTTTATGGGAGATGGACGGAGCGAACTGCGGCTCACTGTACAGCCGGAGCCGTATACAGTGGAGCGGACTCGGAAGTGGTTTCAAAAACAGGTGGCACCGTCTCTCAATCTGCTCCTAGCTTTGGATGATGTGGAAGACAGCAAGTTTGTATCGGATACCTTGGGGTGTGCTTCTTTGTCGGAAAAGCATGTGCGAATTTTGAAGCAGGTAGCAAAGTTTCGGCAGAATCAATAGAACATCATGCCGTCCATAAGGGCGGCTATTCTAATTTTTGGAGGACTTTATGCAGAATAACATACAGATATTTGAGAGTACAGAGTTCGGAACGGTTCGGGTGGTCGAGGAAAATGGACAGCCTTGGTGGGTATTGAAAGATGTGTGTAAGGCATTGGATATTGAGAATCCAAGGTTTGTACGCACTCGTTTAGATGATGACGAGGTGGGTAGTTTTAATCTCCCCCACCCCCAAAGCCTTGATAAATGGCTAAAAATGACTTGTATTAACGAAAGTGGGCTATATGCTGTCATTCTACGTTCGGACAAGCCGAAAGCCCGCGCCTTTCGCAAGTGGGTCACATCGGACATTTTACCCTCAATCAGAAAGCATCAGGTCTACATTGCACCGGAGACCTTAAAGCGGATGCGAGAGGATCAAATTTTCGCGGATGATTTGCTCAAAATTTTGACAGACGCGCAAGAGATCAACCGCAGTCTTGTAGGCTTCGTAGAAGTCATGCATCCAAAGGCAGAGTATTATGATGCGATCTTGCAATGCCCCTATGCTCTGCCGGTGACGATCATTGCGAGAGACTATGGCATGACAGCACAAGCGTTCAATAAACTACTCTATTCCTTGCGCATACAGTACAAAGTCGGCAAGACATGGGTGCTCTATGCGGCGTATGCAGATTTGGGTTATACCCTGTCAAGCACCCATTTGACAGATGGTGAAGAGGTGACGGTGCATACTCAATGGACACAAATCGGCAGGCAGTTTTTATATGCGCGATTGAAACAACACGGTATTCTGCCAACTGCCCAAACACTTATGGCGGAACTAATGCAGACGGAACTGCAAGGAACATGTCCTTAATTGAATACACGCTGGAGGGTCGGCGTGACAAGGTGCAGATAGCGATTGATCGGATCAAGAACTTTGATCCGATTGCGACCGGTCTTATGGATACTCCCTACCAACTTGCCTACAGCGGTGGTAAAGACTCGGATTGTATTCGGATTCTGTTTGAGCTTGCTGGTGTTCGCCATGACCTGATCCATAACCATACCACTGTAGACGCGCCTAAAACTGTCTACTACATCCGCTCTATTCCCGGCATTCAAATCTCGTATCCAGATATGAGCATGTGGGAATTGATCGTCAAGCAGCGTATGCCGCCCACACGTCTCATGCGGTTTTGTTGCCAAGTGCTCAAAGAAAGCAGTGGGCATGACCGTTTCGTTGCAACAGGGGTTCGATGGAGTGAGAGTGTAAACCGGAAGAAGAGGCGCGGGAGTGTTGAGATCGTGCGCCCTCGGCATCATATTGTTTTGAATGCCGACAATGATGCAGATCGTAGGCAGCTCGAAACCTGCGTCACGCAGGGGAAGCGAATACTCAACCCAATTATAGACTGGAAAACTACTGATGTTTGGGAGTTTTTACGTCACTATGGGTGTCGCTCAAATCCCCTATATGAACAGGGATATACACGAGTGGGATGCATTGGCTGTCCTATGGCCGGGGCTAAGAGACAGCTTGAAGAGTTTGAAAAGTATCCGAAGTATAAGGCGGCGTACATACGTGCCTTTGAGCGGATGGTCATTTCCCGCCGTGAAGATGGCTTACCCACGTCATGGCAGACCGGCGAAGAGGTTTTTGATTGGTGGACAACAATAAAATCGCTAGAGGGCAATAGGATCAGTGAGCAAATACAGTTATGGTAAGCGGAGGTTATGCATGGAAAATGGTCTGACAGAACAAGAAAAAATCCAACTACGCTATACACAAGAGGTCATTTCTAGTGAAACAGCGTGCATTAGAGCGATTTACAACAGGCTGGATAACATAAGCGCTTGCGTTGGTGCACGCATCGTAAAACAATCCCTGTGGCATTGCTGTCAGAGTCTAGACAGCGCAAGGCTGTCCATTGACGATGCCATAGCACATAACAGATATATGTTGGAAGAAGAAAATTAAGGAGGGAAATCTACATGGGCATAGGACAAAACCTATTGAGTTGGGTACAAGGTGAACTTGTCCCCATCCTGTCAGTGGTGCTGATGGTAACCGCCATCGTATTTCTGGCAAAGCGTGAGATGTCAAAGTTCGTTACGTTCCTGATCTTGGCAATCCTCGCAATCTTATTCGTGGTATTCACAACGGATGTTGTAACGGTGCTCGGCAACATCGGCCGCCGTCTGATCGGTGCAGGCTGATGAGACGGATACGTAGTTTTACAGGCATCTGGCGGGTACAAAAAATACTTTATGCCGTGGGTGACAAGAGCTTGCCATTCCCGCTACCCTTTGCATGGATCGCGTGGTTTGTGGTGACATTCGTGGTTATGCTCTTGTTTGGCGGGTTTCTATCCGGACTTTGGAGATATGGTGTCATTCCGGCAGGTGTGGCAACAGTGATGGGACGCTTAAGCTTTGAGGGGAAGCGTCCTGATCGTTTTCTAACGTCTGTGATCTCGCACGCGCTGAGATCGAAGCTCACATTTGCCGGGAAGCGGGTTTTGCCCGGAAAAGAAAAAGCAGGTGTCCGCGTCACGGCAGTCAGGAGACTAACTATTAAATGTCAAGCCCCAAAATGACAGGAGCTGAGAGAAATGTGACATTGGGCTAACAAGCGGAAAAAGCGCATGACAAAAGAGCGCCCTTTCCAGGCACTTGAAAACAA
>Ga0123355_10001126_pt1 | contig 37020 bp, 16 predicted proteins | sample TergutEmb28metaG_3_FD_89872 | JGI IMG/M metagenome (GOLD analysis project Ga0123355, IMG submission 89872) | Embiratermes neotenicus P1 segment gut microbial communities from Petit-Saut dam, French Guiana - Emb289 P1 | ecosystem: Host-associated > Arthropoda: Insects > Digestive system > Gut ...
ATTCAGCCAACCTTTCTTCAAAAAGAACAATGTCCCTTTTCCGTATTGCCCACTGAAGCCCGCGCCATTTCCCTCGGGAATATGCCAATGCCATATTTTCCGCTATTGTCAACTCGGGGCAAATACCGAAATTCGGGTCTTGATAAACACGAGCAATCAGAGCCGCACGAGCACTATGGCTTTTTCGCTCTATATCTTTGCCGTCAAAAAATATTGAACCTGACGTAGGACGTATATTGCCGTTTATAACATTAAAAAGCGTACTTTTACCGGCACCATTACCGCCTATAATGGTGAGAAATTGTCCCTCAGGGATAGTCAAGTTTAAAGATTTTAGCACCTGATTTTTCTCGATTCCATTATCAAAAATCTGTGATATATTTTTAAGTTCTATCATTTGGTCACCTCTATTCGCCGCCGCGTTTTAAATATCAATTGACGCAACCTTGGCATACATAACGCAAGCAATGCAAGTAATGCGGTCAGCAATCGTTGCCAATTAGAGTGCAGCAATCCGGACGCCACCACCATAGTTATGCAAACGAAATAAATAATCGAACCAAGTGAGATGAATATAAGTTGCGTCACTATTTTTCTATTTTTCGGCGTTATAATTTCTCCCATAACGAGGGAAGCAAGCCCAATAATAAGAACTCCCGCACCAATACCCACTTCTGCGCCGGCTTGTTGTTGCGTAACCAATGCGCCCGCAAGTCCGGTAATTGCGTTTGATATAACAAGGGAAGAAATCTTACGACTGTCAGTATTCACGCCGTTCGAGCAAGCCATACGCTCATTATCTCCCGTCGATCGCATTGATAAACCAAACTTTGTTTGATACAGAAAATGCAAAATGGCAACAACCACAACAAGAGCTAGCACTCCTATAATTACATATGACCATAACAGCGCGTCAAAATTCGACATACCAAAGCCGTCAACTAAGAAATTATTTACGGGAGCAAATATAAAGGTGCCAAGAGGTGCGGCAATATTACTCCTCCCCATAATAAACAAATTCATCGAAAATAACGCCATCGTCACAAGTAACCCCGCGATAATGCCGTCAACTTTCAGCTTTGTATGTATCAAGGAAGTCGCTAATCCCGCAACACCGCCGCCTAAAACTGCAACTGCAATCGCAGTCGTAAAATGCGCCCCGTGATACAATAAAGTCATTGCAATTACAGCTCCGAAAGCAAATGTTCCCTCAACCGTCAAATCGGGCTTTTTCATAATACGCAACGACATAAAAACGCCTATTGCCACAGGCGCATACAATATTCCTTGCCCTAAACTTCCGTATAAGGTTCTTAGAAAAAAATCTAATGTCATCTTTATCCTCTTTCAAAAGTAGGGGCAACCGCCCTCGGCCGCCCCTACTAAAATCGTAAAAATTAAAGTGTTCTGTCAGCTCGCGTTACCAATGAAGTCGGAATTTCAAATTCGATAGCGTCCCCTTCTGTTTGGTTGATATAAAGCGACAACGACTCCGCAGTCGGTGTATAGAACGTCGCAGGCCACCTTCCATTCACCAAAATATCAAATGCGATATCCGCCGCCGCCGCGCCGTTCGCCGCGAAATCAACCGACAGCGATGCAACCGCTCCGCCCTCAACGATAGGCAAGTCAGCAACTACGATAGGCAACTGACGGTCAGCATCTTGGCTACGGTTTAGGTTTTGAACCATTTGCATATTACCCGTAATCTGGTTGTCCTGCGGTATGTAAATCGCACGGATTGTCGGGTCTGCCGCAATGTTGATAAAAAGTTGCGTAAGTTGACCTAAGCCTGCTGCCGGAATTCCGAAAGGCTCAATTGTTCCCTCCGGTGCAGCCGATTGCAAACGACCAAGAGAGGCAACCGCATTCGCTTCGTCAGTTGTGTACAAGAAAGCTACGCGATTATTTGCGTCAAGCGCATCAACTCCCAATAATTCTTCCAATAAGCCTATTTGCGTTGCCGGATCCAACGCGCTTGACGAACCCGTTGACACGTTAGGAACAACAAGATTGTTACCTGCCGGGTCAGTAATTATGCCGAATACCAACGGTATATCCGCGGTTGTCGCAACCGGCAAAGCTTGTAGTGACGCGGTCGTTCCCATGCTGAATATCAAATCTACACCTTGTGCCGCAAAAATTTGCGCGATTGTGGTAGACTCTGCGGCAACTCCGCCCGCGTTCCGGTATTCAAATACCACGCTGTAACCCGCCGCTGTCATAAGCTCCGTCAAACGGTTTCGAAATCCGGGATCGCCCTGTGCGAAAGCAGGGATTGTGTCGCCCGATAATATTCCGATTGTGAACTCTTGCTGAGTGTCTTGTGTGGTGCCTTGATACGGGTCATCTTGAGTGCAAGCGGTTAGAACCGGAACACTCAATGCGAGCAATAGCAACACGGTTAAAAATATTTTTAGTTTCATTTTTAACTCTCCTTTTTAAATTTTTTGAGAAATAAAGATAATTTTGTATCAACACTTAATCTCATATAGCAACTATATCACTTTTTTTATCAAAAGTCAATAATAAAAGCGAGGATTTTTTCAAAATCCTCGCTTTTTAATTTATGAAAACCCTTGGTAATTTGTGTAAAACTAATTTAATCTCTAATCCGGATCAACCAAAATCAACGCTTGCGTAAATTTGAATGTTGTTCCAACCGGAAGATTGCTAAGCTGCGATTGCGATTTAAAGTAAATCCCTGTGGCATCAAAACGTAACGGAACATTATATACAACACCTCCCGGTGTTTCAATCCACAATGTCCCTATGGTTGAGTCCCCTTGATACAGTAATAATTCAGGACATTGAGTAATTGTTGAGTCATTTCTTAAAATGTAATATGTCGAACTATTGTCTAGCGTTTGTTGATGATCAAGCGATCCAATCCCCCAGAAATTATAAGTATATCCCGCGTGAATAACTCCGGTACCAATTCCGGGCTCCGGTCTTGCCGGAGCATTTTTTCTAAGTGCAGGATCAACACTCCAAATATCAACAACATCAGATAAATAGATAAAGCTTTCGATGTGATCTATTTTTTGGTATATATTCGTAATGTTCTGCTCTATATTTGTAACTCTGCTTTCCAAAGCGTTAATATCATAGCCAAACACAAGAATGCCCGCTTTTGCGTGGTTATGGTTCGTAAGCGTTGCGTACTTATCTGACGTGTTAAATAACGCAATGCTGACATATTCGTGATCTTCAATATCTTCCTTGCTCACTTCAATGGCGCAAAATCCGGATGAGGATGATATTTTTATATGACTACTTGCACCCGCAACCTCAGTCCAGGTTAATGCATCATTATAAGATTTTTTAATATGAAAAACTTGCCCGTCCTTTGAAAGACCCGTCATTTGGTTTACAAACCACGAAACAACATAAATGCCCGGCTTTTTGATGTCAATAATTCCGGCGGGCTGATACCGAAAATCGTTGGTTCCGCTAACTGAAATTCCTGTGTCAAAAATTATGGGATAACCGTTGTCTACTCCTGTTTGATTCTTGCTTTCGCGTTGAATATAGTACATAAAGTCACATCCTTACGTTGCTGAAATTTGCGTGATTACTATGTTGCACAAATCTGTAATCTCAACCAAGTCGCCCGAAGAATTTACTAATTGCAAAGTCGCACTGGGGTTTGTGTCACTTAAAGTTATAGCAACCATTGCGCTTCCCGACAAAACACCGATAGGCAACGGCATATGGCAAACCGAATAATCCATGCCATCAACCACCAACGACATATAAACATAATCATTTATGTTGGTCGCACTTACAGGAATTTGCCAATTAACCAAATACGTTCCGCTTGAATCAACTGTAAAAACTCCTGTTGTGTCATCATAGCTTATAATTCCGTAAGGATCGAAAGATAAAACGTCATCAAACACAACTGAATCAGCGTCCCCTAACGGTGGCAAATTTATTGCTCCGGCTTCAGATAGTTGCGCATGGATATATCCTAACTGTACAGACGGCGGTGGCGGTGGCTCGCTGTCGGCAAGTCCAAACACCATCAGTCCCGCTTTTACTTGTGTTCGCTCTGAAAGCGCCGCTGAAAAACCCGAATTATTAACTAATTTGAAAGTTGCGGGCTCTTTCAAATCAGTAAATTCAATAACCGCAAACCCTGATGTTTGCGAAATTTTAACATGCGCGCTCGCTATTACTTCATTATCAGCCCAATCTTCGCTCGCTCCAACAAGCGCAAAATTACTTCCGTCTGCAGCCAAACCCGTTTGTTGTGCCACAAACCAATTTACAACATATACGCCGTCATTTTCAACACTAAACACGCCCGTGGTATCGTTGTATGAAATTCCGTTCTCACTATCCGCCAACACATTATCGAATACTACCACGCCGCCGTTCGCCGGAATAATTTCCGCCAACGTTTTTTCCGCTTGCAAATATGGAAACATATAAATTCCAACCTTTCTTTAATTTTATTTAATTAAATTTATATCTGCATTAAATTCGTAAATATATGTAAGTTCTAAACTTTTGTAATTACAATGTTTGCAATAGGCGTAACATCTGCCAATCGAACAATGTCACCCGTATCGTTTATTATCGAAATTCGGGTGTTGGTGCATTTCAGAACAATCAAACCGCTTCCGCTTATAAGTCCCGTCGAAATAGGAAGCGCAGTTGCGCCAAAAACTTCGTCGTTCGCTTGAAGTGCAAACCGAATAAACGGCGTAACATTGCTGCCCTCAATCGCAACAGACCAATTCACCAAAAAAGTTCCGCATTTTTCAATTATAAATTCTCCTGTATTTTTTTTATAATTTATATTACATCTACAATAACATTTGCAGCCGCAACAGCAATTCGGGTTTGCTAAAACAGTATCAAAAAGTACTCTTTCCTTATCTTTTAAGAAAGGATTTGATGTTTTTATTAATTGCGCTTGTATGCCAATTGAAGCGATAGGGCATTCTCCTCTCTAACCTTTTCAATAATCAGTATATGCGCCATATCTTCGCATAGTTCCCTTGAACTTTTTAACGAAATTTTTCATTTAAATATGTAATTTAAAATTAAACTTGCATTTTTCGATATTATATGATATAATGAATTATGTAAAAATTTATATATTTGTAAATATGTAAAAAGGCGGCAAAAGATTAAGATTAACTTGTTATGACTACAAGCCGTACAGGGAAAGGATGGTTTTCAATATGAAAACAAAAAAATTTTTAACACTCCTTCTTGTAGCTGTAATGTTACTTGGGACAATATCTGTTATTCCGGCGCAAGCCTACTCAGAATCCATTATGCCTGCATCGGACTTTCCGGCTTTTTCTTGGAGCGGTACTGCTCCGAATCCCGTAGTGTTTAACGGAGCTAATCACGCTCTGGTATTTTCGTATCAATTTAACAACACAATATCTCCGGAAATTAATTTTAATAATCTTCAAGTGCTTGTTACCATCCCTGCCGGAGTTATCATAACGCAAAGACCGGTGCATGCAGCGTTTACAACGTCTGTCTCTCCTGGACCTAACGGTGCAAATATAATAACCATAACTGTATCTAATCCAAACGCGCTTGTTGCGAACAGCGGAGCGCCAATCAATGGGCAAACTCTTGGTTTTGCTTTGCCGCATGGAACAACTGATCATGGGCACCAATTTACCGTTTCGTATGATTTTATGTACAACGGAAATAGAATTGCAAGCAATAGCGGAACTCAAACCTTTACCGCTCGTACCGAACGTTTTAATTGGAGCTTAGTCGCAGGCGGTGCTCCAACCGCAAATCAAGTAATTAACGGAAACAATACAACTCGGCTTCAAAATGCGATTACTTTTACTTACACACCCAATAATGTGTATGCAAATATGAATACAGGACGAGCGTTTACCGAAATGGTTATTGTTGAAGACCGCATCAGGGTAGGAAACAACTTTATGTTGCTATATGAAGATTTTATGCCTACGCTTACAGGCGCAAATGTTAATCTCTCAGCCAGCACAATCACTCCGTTTATGTCAAACGGAGCAGAAGCTACTGAATTTGGTCAAGAAATTGCATACTTTGATGTTGTTATCGAATACAATCACCACGATATTTTTTCGTCAAATACAGACCATGTCACAGGTCCTGCTGCTCTCGCTACAGTTACTATTCCTGCAAATAGCTTGCGGGTTAGAAATACAAATCAAAACTTTGCTTTCCAGCCTGCACTGTCCGGCGATTCATATTTACTGGCTGGAACTAGCGTAAGAGTTTTAGGAATGTTTGATGAAGGATTCCATCTTTCCATTATGACTGTTTATTCGGATGCAGAACGTATTCTTACGTCATCATTTAATTCAGGAGCATTAACATCGCGAGATTTCTTTACGGTAAGACATGTATTCCCCGACGAAAGTCCGCTTAATAGCTCAACTAGAAATCTTTTTAACGGTGGCGCTACAATTTCTGCAATGCCGAGAATAGTATCAGGTTGGGAAGTGGAAAGCGCGGTTGTAACGCCTACATCCGCCGGCACTTTTAACGCAACTACCAATGCTTTCAACGGAACAATGCCGAACGGTAATGTAATGGTAACATATACTTATAGAAGAACAACTTTAAATGTTACATACCACGCAACAAGCGGAGCAAATCCGCCGGCAAATGTAACCGGCATTCCTAGAGGCATAAACTTTTCGTTGAACGCCGGAACAGGAATGACTCACGAACCCGGCGGCGACGGAAGTCCTGTGCGATTTGTTGGCTGGACTACTAATGAAGCAGCGGCGAGAGATAGAATTTACAACGCAGACGATGTTGCTATACTTCCGGCAATAATTACGCAAATTCTGGACATTCAAAATAATACATCGGTATTCGCGGTTTGGGGATATGACACAACAGGAACAGGTGTCTCCGATGTAATCGACAGCAGATGGACGGTTACGTATAGCGCAACATTAGGAAACAATCCGCCTCCACCTGATACAAATATTTTGAATGGTTCAGACCATATGTTAGAGACAGATATGACTTATTTGCCGACTCATCCTAACATAGGCGGGCATCCGGTAGTATTTTTAGGATGGACTCTTGATGAAGCGGCAGCAAGAGAAAGAATTTATAGACCTGCTGATATTGCCCTACTTCCTGATATTATTACAGAAATTGAAAATGTCCGAGCAGATATAACAGTATTCGCGGTTTGGGCGTCAACAGGCGGCGGTCCGATTGAACCTGAACGGGTTAGCGTCACTTACAATTCAACAATGGGATTAGGCGGCCCCGGCACCATAGGAAATATATCGAGAGGGACAACCTGGACATTAAGCACACATCTTATTCCATTCCACTTCCCACAAGACAGTGTTCAGGTACGATTCGTAGGATGGACACTTAACGAAACAATGGCAAGAAATAGAATTTACGCCGGTGAAGACAGAGCTATACTTACAGAAATAATTACGCAAATCCCTGACATTCAATCAAATCATACAGTATTCGCGGTTTGGGGATTTGACACTAACAATAGCGGTATTGCAGATGTACTTGAAGGAAACGGCGACGACACATGGACGGTAACATATGACGCGTCTAGAGGAATAAATCCTCCCGCGGCTGACACAGGCATTTTAGAAGGCACTAACCATCCATTACGTGCGCGAAATAATATTGGAACTATGTCTCACCCCAATATCGGAGGTGTTCCTATATTGTTTGTAGGCTGGACTACTAACTCAGCATTAGCCAACGAAAGAGTTTATGCATGGGAAGACCGAACCACTGTACTTCCGGCACTTATTACAGAAATCACTAACATTCAAGATGATATTACTGTATTTGCAATATGGGGTTCTGATACAAACGGAACAGGTGTTCCTGATGTACTTGAAGACAGATTTACCGTTACCTATCATGCATCAGGCGGAATAAATCCTCCTGCGGCTGATACTGGTATTGTGGAAGGCACTAACCACCCATTACGCGGGCATGCTAACATTGGAACTATGTCTCACCCGAATCAGGGCGGACATCCGGTGCGGTTCGTTGGATGGACCACTAACTCGGTTTTCGCAAATGCAAGAGTTTACAGCAATGCTGACCGGGCAATAGTAGAAGCACAACTTATTACACAAATCACTAACATTCGCGCGGATACGCCTGTATTTGCTATATGGGGATTTGACACCACAGGAACAGGCGTTCCGGACGTAATTGATTATAGGTGGACGGTAACATACAATGCAACCTTAGGGTCTAACCCACCGCCGCCTGATACAAATGTTTTAAACGGCTCTAATCATCCGTTACGCGCTAGTAATAATATCGGAACTATGTCCCATCCAAATGTGAGCGGAATTCCTGTAATATTCTTAGGCTGGACCACTAACCAAACTTTCGCAAACGCAAGAGTTTATACAGATTCACCGGCAGACAGAGCTGCGGTGGCGGCTCAACTTATTACGCAAATCACAGATATCCGGGCAAATCAAACTGTATTTGCTGTTTGGGGTGTTGATGTTCCGTTAGTAAGACAATTCACCGTTACTTATAACGCAACATTAGGATCAAATCCGCCGCCGCCTGACACAAACATTGCAGAAGGTTCTAATCATAATTTGCGTGCACGGAATAACGTTGGAACTATGTCTCACCCACCGCAAGGCGAATACCCGGTAGTGTTTGTAGGCTGGACGCTTAATGAAACAGCGGCAAGAGAAAGAGTTTACACGAGATATGATAATGTTCTCCATCTCCTTGCTTGGCAAATTGCAAACATTCAAAGAAATACAGAAGTATTTGCGATATGGAGTGTTGACACAACAGGAAATGGTATTCCTGATGTACTTGACACAAGATGGACAGTGAACTTTGATATATCATGTGCTGATTCTGATTCTGACCAACCGGCAGACCAAGTCGTTATGAATAATAGGTTGGCAATAGAACCGGCTGAAATTCCAACAAAATACGGATATTTATTCGATGGTTGGGGATATAGAAATCAAGCTAATGAGTTGGTGAAATTTAATTTCAACACTCCTATAACCAGAAATTTAACTCTTTACCCCGTATGGATTGAGCTTTCTACTATAATGATAGTGGAAGTTTCCCCATCCGGCAACAATGTAACGGTAGCACTTAGACAGGGACAACAATTGTCCGGCAATGAAGTACTGATTGTAGCAGTTCACCGTGATGATAAGTTATGGAAGGTAGATACTAATCTTACACAACACCCTTCTTTGGTAAATCAATATACCGCAACATTCACCACGGGAATACCGCAAGAAATAGGAGTAGAAGTAATAGCTTTCATTTGGGATGGTATTAATACAATGAATCCTCTGTGTATTCCTAACGGAGTTACGTGGGATGGCAGTAATTGGGTAAGATTAAGATAAAGTATATACAAAAACCCCTGAACCGCTTTGTGGTTTAGGGGTTTTTTGTTGGAATACATTAATATATTGCAATCTCTACAAAAAGTGCCATCAATCCATATGTGATAAGCGCAAGTCCTGAAATAACATTACTTACAATAGGAGGAATCCGTCTTACAAATGATGTTCTTGCCAAGAAAAACGATAAAGTTGAATATCCAAAATGTGCAAGTGCAACGGTAATAGGAATAACAAAAGTAGAATATACACCAAAAATAAATGTAATCCCCATTGTGATAAGCATCGCCTCACCACTCATCACCAACCCCACAGGAATAAGCGTTTTAAGCGAAGTAACTTCCTCTCCTCCTTCTGCATCACTTTTTCGACTTTGGATATGTTTAGATATAAAGTAATGTAAAATATACCAAAGCCCAAGTCCGATAAATGCAAACCCTACAATATAATCCGGCTCAAACGGTATATGCTCATAAACCCGCCCTGCAATCAAAAACCCAAGAATACAAAGCCCAAAAAGAAACGCATTAATTACTGCAAGATATAAAAACTTACATCTCTTTTGTAGTCCAAGTGACAGTCCGATAAAAAATGCGTCAACCGACACAATAAGTCCGGACAAAACTGACATAAACATAATATTAATTCCTCCTGATATAAAAAAATGGTAGTAAATATAATTATTGTATGACATCTTTCATTTATATGTTACGCCATTTTTTTGAAATTTAGTGTTGACAAATAAACTTATATGTGTTAAACTTATTATAGTTAGCATATGCTAACTATATAGAACATAGGAGGAATTTTTATGAACTACACACTTTTGATATTTTTGATTTTGCTTGCAACAACAGTAGGCACAACAGGAATTGGCGCGGGATTGGTCGCTTTTTTCAAAAAAGGAAATAGCCAAATATCACGCATAATATTAGGATTTGCTGCCGGAATTATGCTTGTTGCCAGCTTTTTAGAATTACTTGAACCGGCGATAGAGATTGCTGAAGAATATTCTACTACACCTGCATGGTTAGTGGTCACCGGCGGATTTTTGTTAGGTTGTTTTCTTATTTTGATATTGGATTTAATTATAGGTCGAATCAAAAACCGTAATGGCAACGTTAGTCATAAGCAAAGTTTAATGTTAGCAACTGCAATTTCCTTACATAACATTCCGGAAGGCTTTGCGATTGGCGTTCTTTTAGGCGCATTGGGTAATTATTTTCAAATGCAAGAATTGTGGGCGGTCATTCCTATTCTTGTTGCAATAGGGTTGCACAATTTACCGGAAGGAACCGTGGTGTCTGTTTCATTTATGAAATCAGGGATGTCGAAGATGAAAAGCTTTTTACTCGGTCAAGTTGCAGGATTAGTGCAATTTATCTTCGGCATTATAGGATATTTTGTGGTTATAAATGTTCACTCTATCCTGCCATATGCAATGAGTTTTGCGGCAGGAGCAATGATTTGGGTTGCAGCACACGAACTTATCCCCGAAAGCCAAGAGAACAAGAAAAAACATCCATATCTCGCCACAATAGGAATAATCATCGGAATCGCGTTTATGCTAATACTTGATATGATGCTTCCGCATTAGAAATTAAATATTTTTATAAACGGAGGATATATGCAAGAGTTACATTGCTTGATGGAATACAGGCTCGAATTGACAGGCAGGGGAATATCACGGAGCTATAATTAATGGAATACAATGGGGATTGACAAAAGTCAATCCCTTTTGCTATACTTTATATTGAGAAAGGAATTGATACTATGAAAAAATTTATAATATGTAGTATAATCGTAACAATAACTTTGTTGCCTATATTTGTTGTTTCCGGAACTTCGGGATTATACGGATCAAACGTAGAAACCGTGGTATTCTATCAAAGTGCTAATAATATTCCGCATTGGGGCGGAAGCGGAGCGCAATCTTTCAGAGTCACTACTTTTAGACATGCGCAAAGTCATTTTATGAATAATCCAAGATTTCTATCAACATATAATGAAGCTTTTTTTCAAAATTATTTTTTGATTTGGATTAGAGCCGGGACTGATGCCGGTGCAGAATACTGGCACATTACATCTATAGAGGATGTAGGGGATAGAATATTTATTGAATTAACACTTGAGAGTGCGAAAAAGAGGGGAACATATCTAATTTGGGGACCATGGGGGTCATTATACACATTCTCGGTTAGATTGCCCAGGTCTTTTTCGGATAGAAGAGTTGTGTTATCGACAGTAATAGGAGATACGCTTATTTATGATACGGATGAAGAATTTGAAGAGTGGAGAGAACTTAGAGATAAAAGGCTAAGTGAATGGATGGGATATAGTAATTTATTTCCTAATCAACCATTGCCAGAACAGGAGAACAGCAATGATGAAGCGATTACAGACAACGATGATTGCGATGAAGACGGTATTTACATCAATAACACGGATAATCTCGATACCGAAAATGCCCAAATCAGCGTTACGTTAAACGGAACGCCTATACAATTTCTTTATGCTGAACCGATAATGATTGAAGACCGCACACTCGTTCCATTCCGCGCCATATTTGAGGCATTGGATACGGACGTTGAATGGGACGATGAAACAAGAACCGCAATCGGAACGAGGGACGATATTACAATTGAAATTCCGATTGATTCTACAATCGCAACGGTAAATGGCGAGGAGGTGGAGCTTGACGTTCCGGCGATGATACATAACGAGAGAACGCTGGTTCCATTGCGGTTTATCGCAGAGGCAAGCGGTGCTGAGGTTGAGTGGAATGATGCGACAAGGACAGTGACGATAAGTATAAATTAACTTTCATGATTGACGAAGCCCCGCAAATGTGATAAAATAACACTTGCGGGGCTTTAACGCACGGAAAGGCTGGATTGCTTTGTTAAATAAAAGGTGAGCCAAGCGATATTTGGCTCACCTTTCGTATTTTCCGTATCGGTTTGGGGTATAGCCCACTTTGTGTCCCTATGAACACGAAGCATTACGGTGCCCCATTTTTACATTCTAACAATCCAATTTGCACCATTCCATATAACAGCTTTCGGGTCGCATAATGGCATCATTGTATTTAATCCTGCCCAGACAAATGCCGCCACTTCAACTCCGATTTCTTCCGGTATTGCTATGTCGAAAGTTGCAATATATTCGTTTGCAGAAAGTTGTGATTGTCTCGGATTAATATCAACACTCCATATCTTATCATCACGATAAACCGCTACAATCAAAACTTCATTACCTAACAATTGACGATTTAGCGTCACTTCCACTTCATTACCGGACGGGCTAACTGTCTCTACTGCCACTCTTGGTCTTGGAGTCTGTGTAGTAATAGTCGCGGGAGCAAATAAGGTATGATTTTGATTAGCTAAATCCATAATATGAACTACATCAGCCATTGTCGTCCATCCTCTGGGTAAAAAACTCGCATCATCACGCAAGAAATAAGTATTAGAAGAATGATCCCAATATCGAAACTGACCATATCTAATGCTGATAGCCAATCTGTTATTAGACGATGCTTCTAATCTTTCTCTTAATAACTCTACATCCACAATCTCAGATATAAGGGTTATTCTTCCAAAAAATCCCGTTTCTTGATTCGGAAGTCTGTCATGACGAGCCTCGAACAATAAAAGGGTTTGAAACATCGCTGGATTAAGAACACCTAACGCTACATCCGATCTTACTTGCAGAATATCAAGAACGTCGCTGAATCCTTCTAAACCAAATATAAGTTCCGCGGAAAATGGACTAGCCCAATATTCAGGATCTATATAGATGTCAAAATGAATTTGTAACCTGTCGCCGTTTACTGCATCATCAGGCAATATAGTTTCCTGACCAATCCAGCCAAAGTATCCGGGAACAAAGTTTTGCGCTGATACACTTATAGTTCCTATAAGCGCTAGGCATAGTGATAAAATTATCACTATGCCAATTGCTTTTTTTACTATCTTCATTATTAAAATCGTTCCTTTTAGTTTATCTTAGTTTGTCGCAACAAATCCACGCATCATGTTGAATACAATTGCATGATCAAGTGAATTGATTTGACCGTCTCTATTTATGTCCGCTAATTCAAAAACGTAATCGCCTGCTGACATTCTTCCCGGCATTGGCGTTTCGCTTCTCATAATCGAGAAAATAGTTGCATGGTCTAGCGAGTTAACTTGTGCGTCTTTGTTAACGTCACCCGGAATTAACACACGGTGAATTGCAGTTGCTAATGTTTCTGAATCATCTGCTGTTGTAAATGTTAGCGTAAAGTCTACGATTCCTGATTTCAATGTATTAGTAACTTCAAGATTAACTTCGCGATATTCTACTCCATCTACTTCAACTACATCCCCAATGTTGTCAGCTGTAACAACAAGGCTACCATGAGTAAGAATTAAATCCGGAGTTGCCGTTCCTGCACGAAACTCAAACCCTTCAGATGATGCAGCTGTAAATGACATACGATCAAGTCTTGAAAGGAATACAGATTCCGCTGCGCTGTTGTTAATTCTTACCAAGAACGTAATAGTAGCTGTTGTTTCGCGCGCCCACGCTCCTCTAAGGATTGTGAATCCACCCAAACCATCACCTAAATCGTCCGGAATCAAGATAACAATACCATCTTGTGACCAAATTGGAACCAATGTCATATCACCATTAACAGGGTTATTAAAGTTCCACTCAATTATGTTGCCATATCCGTCATCAACGCCCCAACCATCAAAAGTGTATTCATCTTTTTCAGGATCTTCACTTGGTCTGGCAACGCTAGTACCTCTTTCTACGTGAACTTCAACAATTGAAGGATCGTCTGAATCAGTTGCATCAAATGTTACTGTTACAACTCGATAATCAGGAACTCCATCAATTATTGTGCTAACCGCCCATACTGCATGCACTGTCGCATTAGCTTGAATGTTAGATATAGATGTAATAATGTTAGCAGCAGTCTCTTCTGCTTGGCTTGTTACTAAAGCTGTTTCGCTCAAGCTCCAACCCAAGAATACGGCGTCAGTTCTTGCAAGATTTCCTGTGTTTCCAAACAATGTTACATTAGTACCACGTGCAAAAACAAATGCACCGGGAGCCGGAACTACTCCTGATGTCGCGCCGTTAGGCATGTATGTTACTCTCGCTTGATCAAAGTCAGGCGTGCCGTCCGGTTGGTCAGGATCATAATCTTCCGGATAGTCAGGATTAAATACACTTTGTGTATCCGCTGCCCAAACTGCAACAAGAGTTATGTTAGCATCCATCAAAATAGTTCCTGTTACAAATGTGATAGCGTCTCTTTGTGCAACTGTTGTCAAAGGCGCGGGCGGCACATTGTCTGTAAATTGGCTTAATCTCGCCCAGCCAAGGAATACTGCTCTTTCTCTTGTCGGAACTACTGTTGTGATAGTAGCAGTTTCGCCATCTTCAAACTCTTCAGAATCAATCGCAGGTGTTCCGCCGTTCAAGTTATACGCAAGAGTAACATAATTAGTATCTCTTGTGTATCTCGCTACAACTGTAATATCTTCGAATCCTAATATCGGTGCGTCAAAGTTAAACGCAACCCAATTATCTCCTACTCGTACATACCAACCATCAAAAGTGTATCCTGATTTGTACGGATCAGCAGGCTCTGTTGCCCTGCGGCTAGGTATAACTGTTTGAGCAGGTGGCGCCGGAGTTCCGCCGTCAGCATCAAAAGTTACAGTTATATTTCTTCCAACTGTTATAGTATCTAAAATTGCAAACGTACTTGGCGCTGCATTGTCGAAATGTTCCCAGAAGTTTACATTTTCTCCCGCACCCGCTCCTACAAGACTCCCGCCAATGTCGTAATGTCCGCCGGCTGCCTGAACCCCAGCAGAGTTACCGAATCCTATACCGATTGAAATTAAATTGTTCGGCGAATTCAATAAATGGTATTGAAGTCTTTCAAAGCTTAATATGTTAAATGACAATCTCATCCAACCTAAGTGTCCTGTTCCAGCATTACGCACCATGTTCATATCTAGAGCATTAATAACCATTTCCACAACTCCGGGAGCGGTATGAATCGGTCCGATTACGCTATAAATACTTCCGGGAGCGTTCATGTCTACTTGCGCAAAAAATTGGATAGCATCGGCATAATCAGAATAGTCTATAACAAGCACTCCGCTGACTACTGCATTCCAAACTGCCGGATCAACATAAACATCCCATTGACCACTACCAAGAGGAAAGGTCATGTTCGGAAACGCAGCCCATGCATCCCAATTTGCAGAAACGTCAATATGACTTCCTATAAACCCAATACCGCCGTCAATAAAGTTCTGTTCACCCTCTGCCGCTACTGTAAAGCTCATAAATGATAGTAGCATAACTGTTGCAAGTAATACTGATAATACTTTTTTCATTAAATACAAACCCCTTTCATTTTTGTTGTACTATTTTTTCTTTCATTTTTTTAGTTTGTCGGAACTATTCCTCGCATCATGTTGAATATAACCGCATGATCAAGTGAGTTAATTTGTCCGTCTCCATTCACATCTGCTAATTCAAACACATAATCGCCTGCTGCCCTTCTTGCCGGCATTGCTGTTTCGCCTCTCATGATTGAGAATATAATTGCATGATCAATCGAGTTAACTTGTCCGTCTTTGTTAACATCGCCGGGGATTAACACACGGTGCGTCGCACTTGCTAATGTTTCTGAATTGTTTGCTGTTACGAAATTTAACCTAAAATCTACTATTCCCGATCTTAAAGTGTCGGTAACCCAAAGATTAATTTCACGATATTCAACTCCGTCTACTTCAACTACATTTCCAATATTGGTAGCTGTTACATTAAGGTCACTGTGCGTAAGCATTGAGAACGGCGTTGGTCCCCATACACCTCTTGGCGCAGCCGTAAATAACATGCGATTAAGTCTTGAAAGAAATACTTCTTCTGCAACGCTGTCGTTAATTCTCACCAAAAACGTAATGGTAGCTGTTGTTTCTTCCGCCCATCTTCCTTTAAGGATTGTGAAGCCGCCAAAACCATCGCCTACATCGCTCGGAGCTAGAATAACAATATTTTCTGTCCATATCGCAAACAAATTAATTTGACCCATAGAGTCTGCAAGTGCTTCCATATCTTCAAATGTAACAATTGCTTCATCAGCAAACCGAGTTCCTGTTCCATTTGCATTTGTGCTCCAACCTTGGAAAATCATTTCGCCGTTTGTAAACGCATTCGCTCTCAGCGTTGTATCAACACCATAGAAAATATTTTGTAGAAGCATACTTCCTTCACCGCCATTAGCGTGGAAGTTTACACCATAACCCAAGCTAATAGTTGCAGGCGCAAAATATGTGTGCCCGGGTGTCATGTTTCTAACCTGAACTGCATCAAGCGGAAACAATCTCCATCCCCTCGGCAAGTATGCCGCATCTTCATAAAATTCTCCCGGATTTTGGGCATCAGGAGTCACCCCATATCTAACACTAATAGGCAATTGACCATTCGGAGATTCTTTTATCAACGTTCTCAACAAGTCTATATCGCTAATAACCAATCCGAAGTTTACTCTTCCTACAAATCCTGTAATCGGGTCTGCCGTATGATTAAAGCCCATGATATTTAATGTAACTTCATTGTTATCAAAATCCATAGTTATGCCAAATTGATTTGATGTAGCATTAGACATGTTAAAATTAATAGCACCTTCTAATTCTTCAAATCCGAATGCAAGTATTGCGCTAACACCTGTATCCCAATATCGAGGATTAACATAAAGATTATACCCAATGTTAACTATTTGTCCGTTTACCGCATTTCCGGCAAGAACACTTTCACTTCCAATCCATACAAAATGTTCATCCCACAAGAATCCGCTTCCTAAGTTGTCATTTGTTGAATCCCACACTGCGACAAAAATAGCATTATCGGTAATCGGATCATTAAAATCCCACTCTACCAAATTTCCGCTACCGTCATCAACCGCCCAATATCTAAAATTATATCCATCTTTTGTAGGTTCATGCGTAGGAGTTGCCGCTCTGCCGCCAAACAAAACTATTTGAGTAGCCGGCTCCGAAGTTCCGCCGTTTGCATCAAAAGTCACTGTCACATTTCTTCCTATTGTTATCGGCTCAAAAATAGTAAATGTGCTTGGAGACGCATTGTTAAAATGTTGCCATAAGTTAACTCCATCCCACGAATGTATCGCCCCCACAAAACGCGCGCCAACATCATAAAGTCCGCCGGCTCTCTCCACATCTGCAGAGTTACCAAATCTTATGTCGATTTCAAGCATGTTGTTGGGCGAATTCAACAGATGATATTGAAGTCTGTCAAAATCTATCACGTTAAATGAAAATCTTACCCAACCCAAATATCCTGTTTCGGCATCCCGCACCATGTTCATATTTAGAGCATGAAAAATCATATCCCAAACTCCAGGCACAATACGCCACGGTAAGAATGTGGCATAAATACTTCCGGGAACATTCATGTCTACTTGCCCCGCAAATCTGATAGCATCAGCATAAGCAGAATAGTCTATAATAAACACTCCGCTAATTATCGCGTCCCAAACAGCAGGGTCAACATAAACATCCCACTGACCGTTACCAAGATGTTGCGCAAAATTCGGAAACACAGTCCACATTGCCCAATGCCAATCTGAAATGTCAATATGACTTCCTATAAATCCAAATCCGCCATCAATAAAGTTCCGGTCTCCTCCCGGATCTTTGTTTTCTTCATGCCATACAGCTATTAAAGTCATATTAGCTAAAACCAGATCGTTAAAGTTCCACTCTACCAAATTTCCGCTACCGTCATCAATCGCCCAATATCTAAAATCATATCCTTGTCTTTGAGGATTAGGCATAGGTCTTATTGCGCGTTGTCCTTCTGCCACATTTTGACTCGGAGGATTATTTCCAGTTCCCGCATCAAAAGTAACCGTATGTATTGTAAGATTTTTCCCAATTGTTATCGGTTCTAAAATCGCAAATGTACTCGGAGCCGCATTGTCGAAATATTGCCAAAAATTAATATAATCGAGCACTCCTGCGCCAACAGGGCGCCCACCAACATCATAAAGTCCGCCGGCTCTCTCTACATCTGCAGAGTTACCGAATCTCAAGCCAATTTCAAGCATATTATTGGACGAGTTCAACAAATGGTATTGAAGCCTGTCAAAATCTATTACGTTAAATGAAAATCTTACCCAACCCAAATATCCTGTTTCATTATCACGCACCATGTTTATATCCCATGCATTAAAAACCATTCGCACAATTCCTTGCGCGATATGACGCGCTCCGGATACGTTATAAATACTCCCGAAAGTAGCGCTGTTTACTTGTCCGAAAAATTGAATAGCGTCTGCATAATCAGAATAGTCTATAACAAGCACTCCGCTAACTATCGAATCCCAAACAGCCGGGTCAACATACACATCCCATTGACCTTGACCAAGATGAAACGTCATGTTCGGAAACGCAGTCCACATTGCCCAATGCCATTCCGAAATGTCAATATGACTTCCTATAAATCCAACTCCACCGTCAATAAAATTCTGCGTAGTTTCATATTCAGCTACAGCTACCGTAAAACTCATTACAGATAGTAACATAACTAATGCCAATATCAAAGATAGTAATTTTTTCACTAAAATTAATCCCCTTTCACTCGGATTATACTATTTTATATGCTTAGCACGTTAATTTGTAGGAATAATTCCGCGCATCATATTGAAGATAATTGCATGATCAATTGAGTTGATTTGACCATCTACATTTATATCCGCTAATTCAAAGAAATACTCGCCTGCCGCCATTCTTTGAGGAATATCCATGCCCAAATCGCCCTCCATTATCATAAATATCACTGCATGGTCAAGCGAATTAACTTGCGCGTCTTTGTTAACATCGCCGGGGATTAACACACGATGAATTGCGCTTGCTAATGTTGCTGAATTGTCTTCTGTTGCAAAGTTTAATGTAAAGTCTACAATTCCTGATTTTAAAGCGTCAGTAATTTCAAGATTAATTTCACGATATTGTACACCGTTTACAATAACTACATTTCCGATATTCGCGGCAGTTATATCAAGACTGCCATGCGTAAGAATTAGGTTGGGAGTTGCTGTACCTGTTCTCAACTGGAATCCTTGTGATGATGCGGCTGTAAGTGATATTCGGTCAAGGTTTGAAAGGAATACAGACTCTTCAACACTGTTGTCAATTCTCACCAAAAATGAAATGGTAGCTGTTGTTTCTTCCGCCCATCTTCCTCTAAGGATTTTAAATCCTGCCAAACCATCGCCTACACCCGGAGGAATTAGGATTTCAATGTTTCCTTGCGCCCAAGCAGCAAGCAATGTCATATCTTTATTTACCAGATCATTAAAGTTCCAAGGAATTAAATTGCCGACTCCATCATCAATGAACCAACCGTCAAATACATATCCAGCTTTTTCAGGATTAGAAGTAGGTCTTATTACACGCATTCCTTCCAGTATACTTTGGTTCGGCGGATTGTCCGCCAGATTTCCTGTTCTTGCGTCAAAAGCAACTGTATGCCTAGCTGTTCCCACTCGCGACCACACAGCTATTAACGTCATATTATCTAAAACCGAATTTTCAAAATTCCACGGCACTAAATTTCCGCTACCGTCATCAACAGCCCAGTATCTAAAATTATATCCACCTTTTGTAGGCTCGTGTGTAGGCGCTATCGCTCTGCCGCCAAACAAAACTGTTTGAGTAGCCGACTCCGAAGTTCCGCCGTTTGCATCAAAAGTTACCGTCATATTTCTTCCGATTGTTATAGGCTCTAAAATCGCGAATGTGCTTGGATCAGCATTGTCAAAATGTCGCCAAAACTCAACACTAACGTCATCCCATTGCCATCCTGCAAGACGCCCGCCAACATCATAATAACCGCCGGCGCTCTCTACCATTGCAGAGTTACCAAGTCTTATATCAATTTCAAGCATGTTGTTTGGCGAATTTAACAAATGATATTGAAGTCTGTCAAAATCTATTAGTTCAAACGAAAATCTCACCCAACCTAAATATCCAGTTTCATTATCAGGCATCATATTCATATCCCATGCGTTAAAAATCGTCCACACAACTCCGGGCGCAATATATTCCGACCCGAATGTAGCATAAATACTTCCGGAAGCATCCCTGTCTGCTTGCCCCAGAAATTCAATAGCATCGGCATAATCAGAATAATCTATAATAAATGCTCCGCTAACTATCGAATCCCAAACAGCAGGGTCAACATAAACATCCCATTGACCTTGACCAAGAGGAAGCGTCATATTCGGAAACGCAGTCCACATTGCCCAATGTGACGAAACATCAATATGACTTCCTATAAATCCAAATCCGCCGTCAATAAAGTTTTGCGTAGTTTCACCTTCCGCCGCCACTGTAAAGCTTATTACAGACAGCAACATAACTAATGCAAGCAATATAGACAATACTTTTCTCATTAAACACAAACCCCTTTCATTACATATAAGCCTAATTAGTTTGTCGGAACTAATCCGCGCATCATATTAAAGACAGCTGAATGATCTAATGAATTAACTTGACCATCACCATTCACATCCGCTAATTCAAACATATAAAATCCTGCTGACATTCTTGCCGGCATTTCCAGTAGACTTCTCATCATAGCGAATATATATACGTGGTCAAGTGAGTTAACCTGACCGTCTCTGTTAACATCACCGGGGATTAACACACGGTGAATTGCGCTTGCTAATATTTCTGAATTGTTTGCTGTTGTAAAACTTAACGTAAAGTCTACAATTCCTGATTTTAAAGTATTAATAATTTCAAGACTAACTTCACGATATTGAATTCCATCTACTTCAACCACATCACCAATACTTGCCGCAGTTATTTCAAGGCTATCAGTTGTGAGAATTAAATCAGGAGTTGCTGTTAGTTCTCTTCTTTCAAACCTTTGCGATGATGCGGCTGTAAATGACATACGCTCAAGACTTGAAAGGAAAATATCCTCGTCAACGCTGTTGTTAAGCCTTACCAAAAACGAAACGGTAGCTGTTGTCTCTTCCGCCCACTCTCCTCTAAGAATTGTAAACCCTGCCAAGCCATCTCCTACATCGTCCGGAATTAAGATTTCAACGCTTTCTATTATCAAAACATCATCCCACACATCCGGAATGCCACTTCCTGTTGTGTCAATGCCCCATATTGCATATAATGTTGTATCTTCCTGGATATTGGTTAATTGCGTAATAATGTGAGCCATCACTGCAATCCTATCTGCTTCTGAGCCAATATAAACTCTTGCGTTTGCAAATTCCGGGTTAAGCGTCCAACCTATGAATAATACTTGATAGCTATCTTGCGGCGCATGAGTCATATTCCCAGGTGTAGGAAGAACAGGATTAAATTCATTCCAAGGCCAAGGCGGCGGCGGATTTTCTCCGCTTGACGCATCAAATGTTATCATTATTCCATCCAACACATCCGGAATGCCGTTTCCTGTTGTATCTACTCCCCATATTGCAAATACAGTTGCATCCGCTCGAATATTTGTGATTTGCGTGATAAGTTGAGCCTCTACTGCCGTTCTGTCTGCTGTTGAACCGGTGTAAATTTGCGCATTTGCAAATGTTTCATTAGTAGTCCAGCCTACAAACAATACCGGATGCTCTCCTTGGTTCGGGTGTGTCATTAATGCAACCGCATTTGAATTGCGATGATGCAATGGATGATTGTTGCCATTTATAATGTCTGTTTGAGCCGCAGGAGCATTAGTTCCTAACGTTGCATTGTAAGTAACCGTCCATTTGTCTTCCGACTCCCAAGGCCAACCAACTCCCCATACTGCAAATACTGTTGTATCTGCTTGAATATTTGTGATTTGCGTGATAAGTTGCCCTTCTAATGCAGCTCTATCAGCTATTGATCCGGTGTAAATTCTTGCTGTTGCCACCGCTTCATTAGTAGTCCAGCCAATGAATACTACCGGATGCTCTCCCTGGTTATGGCTAAACATTTCTCCAATATTGTCACGCGCCCGTAACGGATGATTTGTTCCGGGGATAATACCTGTATCAGCCGCAGGCGGATTACTTCCCAATGTTGCATTGTAAGTTACTGTAAAAGTATCTGAAACGTCATCCGCAACAGTAATGGTCAACGGATTCATTTCCGACCTAATATTAATGCTTCCGTCATTCGTTGACGCCGTAAACGAATATCCGAAAGTGTTGCGAAGTATAGCATTTGTAGCCGGAATCGCGCTTATATCACTAAATTCAACGCTGTAAACAATCTGTACCGTATGTCTCAACGGGAACGAATCGTCAAACACTACTCGGAAAGCCGTTGCTTCATTAGTGAAATCAGAACTCCATATAGCCGCGGGCGTTCCCGCTCCTCCAAAGTCAGCATCATTAAACACAGTATTTGCCGCCGCCGTAGTATATTGAATTATCCAGTTCGGATTAGTGTTAAGTTCTTCTAGTAGCGTTGTTACTGATATCATTGGCGTGGCAAGCAATCTAACATCAAAGTTACTTCCTCTGACATTGGAATTGGTGTTATGTAAATCTCCTGCCAACGGCAAGCGATTTACTATAGCAAAGTTATCAAAATCCAATGCACTGACATTGTTGTTCGTGAAATTCAGAGCAAAAGTTAGCTCATTTCCTTCACGGCTAAGCAAGTGAATTGATGTAGATCCGTCAGGTGTTGTATCAATAGTTTGTGACGATTGCCCTTGATTCGCATTGGTTTGAAGCCCCATAGTAATAGGAACTCGCCAATCAGGACCAATGAAAATTGTTTCATTATTTAAAATGATATCACGATTTCTTGTAAAATCAAAGCCCACGTCATTCATATGACTTCCAAGCATTCCGGTTATCTCGGCAAAATTAATATTACGTTGCGTTACTCCTCCGCCCCATATTTGACCCATTTCCACACTTGACATATTAATATGTTCAGCATTTGGCGCAAGAACCAAATGTGGCACATGCTGACCGGAATTATACACACGGTCAGTTATTATGTGGAACGAATATTGATTCAACGTGCCTTGATTAATAGTTCTATCTAAAGCAATTGTAACTGTTCTTCCGACTATACTGTATCCTTTAATATCTTCATCCGGAATATCTATCGGGTTTGTGCTTCGCAAAGACATTCCGGCCGGAAAAGTTACTACAACAACCGGGTCCACCAAATTCGGATAAACCAAGTTATTTGCTGTTGGAGCTCCGGCAGTACCAACTGTAATTCTCCAAGCAACCGGTGTGTTGAGTCCAACAGGAGTATCACCTGTGATGGGCACATAATTAGTTCCGGAAATAAAATATGGAGCAACGGTTATACTCGGATTTATAGTTCGTTTGAAAGTTCGCCCCGGTTGAACCGCGCCGTTCCAAACATTGTTGCCCGCTGATGTAATAGGCCCGCCATGAGTATTAGGTGTCGCAGGAATTCCTACACTTATCAACTGTGTCGGAGATACAAATGACACTTGTGCATCAGTTAAAAATCCCCATTGCGGTTGCGCAGCAGGAGTAGCACTAGTAGTCAGATTCGTAAAATCTTCGTTCATTGCAGACGCAAAAGCCGCAGGCGTCATTATTGTGTTGAATCTAAGTCTTAAATGGTTATCTCCTCCGGTTCTTGCCGGAAGAATAAGCGGACTATTGAATGTAACCACCACTTGATTATATGTTACACCGCCTATGGTAACCGTTGGATGTGTAACAGTAAAATTTGTTTCAGGAATCGCAGCAAATGTCGCTGTTGTAGTGGTCAATGACACTCCGCCGCCTGTCAGCGTCGTATTCCAACTGCCAAAACTTTCATAACGTGGTAAACGCACTGTTATAGAGTTAATTTCAATATCTTCTCCAACGGTACGGTTGTAGTTTGTTATACGCGCTTCCATTAATCTGCTACCAAAAGTTTCTGCACGCGGATCAAGAATAGGTCCGGTATGCAATTGTGTTCCCGCAGTCCAAGTAATGCCGGTTGCCGTTGCATTCATACCTCCGGCAATAGCCGTTCCGGTAATACCTGCTCCCGCAAGACGACCTTCCTGTCTTTCAGGATAAATTCGCCACGTACCAATTGCTGTATCAGTAGACGCTGTTCTGATAAACGAAACTGAATACGGATGATCCATATCAGGATTGTTAGTTGTTGTTGTTGTTGTCGGTGTTTGCGGAAGAAGTGTTCCGAATCTGATAAATCTGTATCCGGCAACCGCATCAGTTCCTGCCGCTTCTTCAAAGAACACCGAATGGTTGATATTTTGGAACGCATCAACCAATGGACCGGCTACTTCCGGCCATCTGTTCATTGTAACTTCATAACGAATAACAGCCTGGAATCCAGGAGGAATTGCCAAACTTCCGTCTGAAGCAAGTGAAGACTGTCCAACTCTAATTCTTGCCGGATTAAAGTTTGCTCCCCAACCTGCATTTTGGTCAAATGCCGCATCGACCCAGGTAGCCGCGCTAAGTGGCGTTCCTGAACGAATAACCGCAACCTGTGCAGTCGCCGGGAAGTCAAAAGAGTTAATCACATTCCATTGAAGTTGTGGTGTAACATTACGAATGTTCATTGTTCTTTGGCTCGTATGAGAGTTTGTAACATACAAAGTTATACGAGCTGTTTGTCCGAATCTTACAGGGTTAAATGGAGAAGCCTGACGATGAAGAACCCAAGCAGTATTTGCATCGTTCCTGCTTTCTACCATTTGACGAAGACCCACTATGGTTCCAAGCGGACGAGTAGTACCGCGAATGTAACCTCCGCCGATTACGTGAAGACTCATATCGTAACCGCCGCCGCCTGCACGATATCCTTGAATTTCAAATTCATTTGAAAATTCCGCAGTATCTGTAAACGGGAAGTGATCGTCTCTTACTCTCATTACATAAGTAATAATTACTGTAGCTCCGGGAGCAATCATACTACGAACGCCTCTTGAACTCGAACCTGTGTCAAATACCAAAATTCTTTGTCCTCTGTTAATAGTAAAGGCTCCGTGTGCATCGCCCATGTTTGCCATCTGGTGAACTACACCATCTGTAACTCTAACATGTTGCGTGCCGGCAAGAGTTGGCCAGAAATGAGAACTACCCCTATACGCATCGTTGTAAAATTCCATTCTGATATTATTGCCTGTAAAGCCGGGTTGAAGAGTAACACCTGGACCAACCATTATATAAGGCTCAAGTGCGTCAAGACAAAACGTGTCAATAATAAAGAAGTTATGTTTCGGCAAACCCGTATTGTTTGTATATCTGATAGTAAACTCAACCAAGTCGCCCGCGACGTAAGGAGTATTTATTCCTTCTTCGCCGGTTGTTAAGTTTCTCATGAATTTTTCACCGTCAGGAATTACATCCTCAGCAAATCGACGGCTTACCGCATGCGTAGCAGCACCCATAGCGCCTGTGGTTCTTACTCTGAAGTCAACACGTACGTTGTTAGGAATATGCGTGCCGTCAACGATTCTGTTAGCTTCAGGAGCGGTAGCATTAAATGCCTCAATTTGCGTCATTGTCCATCCTCGTGCAGTAACTCTGGGAGGAGTAGTGGGCGCGAATCCGGGATTAACAGTGCCAAAATCCCAAACGATGGTTTCAACTCTATATCCTGCCGGTATATTAATGGTGTGAGTCGTTGACGTCGCATAGTTCGGCGTAAATGTTTGCGTTGTACCATTAGTAAAATGTACTGTAATTGTATATGTTCCTGTTTTTCCGGTATAAACACCGGTTGTAATGCTTGTCGGATCCATTCCCGCAGGAACCGTATGTGTGATTCCAAAATTAGTTAAATATGGAGTTGTATGGAAGTTTCCAAAATTATAAATTTCATAAACTATTGTATCCAACGGGTTAAAGAACGGACGACCCGGCGGAAACGGATTAGTTTCTCCATTACCAGTAATGCTTACAACTCTAATTTGAACTCTTTCCGAAGGACCAGGAAGTTCACCCGCTTCCGGAACAAATGTAGCATTACGTGCCAGCGTTGTTGTAAGCGTAGCTGTTCTTACACTTCGGTTTTCAGTAGCATTCCACCAACTTGCTGTTCTAATACTTGAACCATAAGTCAAAACTGTATTGTTAGTAGATGTCAAAGCCGGTTGTGAAGAAAAACCAATGCCTGTGTTTCTAACATGCAAGCTGTTTGCCGGGATTGTAACAGTTGATACCAATGCCGGATGGTTTACGCCTGTCACACTAGCATTATTATTGTTATAAACAATCGTAACGTCAATAAACGCAACTTCTTGACCGGCAGTAGTCGCTACTGTAACACCGTCAGCCAAAAGCGGAACCACTGTACTTGCCGCTACATTTACATTTGTTCCTGTAATTGTAGGGCGGTTACTATTAAAATCTTGAAACAGCCATCTAAAGTTGTCTCCTACGCTAATTCTGTTAGTAACAACCAAAGTCTCAACAAATACGCCTCCAAAAAGCGTAGGAATAGAGTTACTTGGTGTATAAGTAAAAGTCATATCTGCACCAAACGCTGTTGCAGGAGCTGTAATTGTTGTAACGGTTGTCGGAGCCCCTGCTCTTGAAATCCCCCAAGTGAATGAATTTGCACTTGAAGTCATAGTTTGCGACCCGCTGTTGCTTCCAATTACAGCATTGTTATATCTAAATTCATAGCTAACTGTAAACTGTTGGCCATCGTCTGTGATTCCGTTCGGCACAGAAAGCATAAGCTGTGGACCATCGGCACCACCGACAGTAAGTAAGCTCGGATTAGTAATAGTTATAGTTACTATTGTTGTACCACCCGCACCGGGTGCAGTAGCCACTGCAAATCCAGCAGGCGCAGATGGTAATACATTAACTCCGGCCGGAATTGTAACACGCACTTCAACGTTGTTAAAGTTCGGCGCCGGAGACATTGTATCATCATACGAATATACAAACATCATCGCATGATTCATTCCGCTGGCTAACGGAGTAGAATCTGATACTCCAAGCCATCCAAACGCCGGAAAGTCAGACGCCGGCATAACTGATTCTAAAGCCATAGCTACTAAAGCATCAAAAGCCTCAAAACTCTGTTCCGGAGCAATAAGTTCCGAAACATCATAAATTTCTGAAACATCGTACACTTCATAATCTTCTAATACCAAATCAATCGCGTCAGGAGCAGTGTATGCCATAACAGGTAATACGCTTGCTATCATAACGATTGCCATGACTAATGTCATGATTTTTTTCATTCTCATTTTCAAATTTCTCCCTTCCTTTTTTAGGTGTGCCTTGAAAATATTAATCATCTTCTTTTTATCTAATAATTAATATTTTCACGGCACACTCTAATCCGTTAGATTATTAACCGTGATGATTAAACCGTGGTGTCAAACTTTTAAGAATAAGCTCCGGGGCGGACGGGATTCGTCCGCCCTTTAAGCTTAAATTTTATCTTCCAAAAACTATTATCTATTAGTTAGATAACCAATATCTTTCAATAGCTATCCAATCTCTGTTAGGAACAATTGCTGTCCAAGTTTCAAAACCGGCTGCATCTCTGGTATATTCATGAGAGTTTGTCGCCTCTTGGATTGCAAAATAATACCAAGTTCCCGGCTCATTATCCCACCAAGTTACCATGTCAGGATGCAAGCTACTCGCGTCAACTCTGTCACGACCTAATACTCGGTTAATAAGAGTAATAGCTTCCGCACGAGTGATGAATTGATCAGGCATAAACGTTCCGTCCAAGTATCCTGTTATCCATCCTCTTTGAGCCGCTCTGTTAATTGAGTTAGCTGCCCAGTGACCCGCAATATCCGGGAATCTGTCTTCTCCAACATGCTCTCTTGAATCAAATCTTGCCGCAAGTGTCGCGAACTCCGCACGAGTGATATAATCATTCGGACGGAAAGTATCAAGTCCCCAGTCTCCGCGTACATATCCAAGTCTTGCCATTGTTGAAATCGCAAGGTTAAACCAAACTCCATCAGGTACATCCGAGAACTCATTGTTAGTAGTAATGTTCACGTTTCTAACTTCATCTCTAAGCAAACGGAAGAATATTGTGCTCACTTCCGCGCGAGTGATGTTATTCGCCGGTCTGATAGAACCATCCAAATAACCAACGATATATGCAAAGTGGTCTTCTGTGTTCAAGTTACTGTCCGGCTCAACAGGCTCAGAAGGTATAAACGTCCAACCGCCACCGCCGGTACCGCCGCCGGTGCCGCCAGTACCTCTCCATCGTGCGAACAATGTCAATGTGCGGCTTTCTCCGTCTGCGCCTAGTACTCCATGAGTTTCAATAAACGCAGAAGTAACATTTGCTAAGTTTGCAACATTGCTTCCGTTTCCGTTAGCTTGTGTGTTCCAACCATCAAACACTTGATTGGTTCTTGAAAAACCAACTCCTGGCAAGTTTCTGCTTGTGCCTCTACTAACGTACAAGTTTGCCATAGTTCCTGTTCCGCCGTTAGCGTTGAATACTATAGTATGAATTGTTTCCAACACGTCCGGAACACCGTTTCCGGTTGTATCAAAGCCCCAAATAGCATATACTACCATATCTGATTGAAGATTTAATATTTCAGTAATAATACCTGCAGGAACTTCATCATCTTTTGTGTAAATTCTAAGTTCCGCAACTTCTCTGTCAAGCGTCCAACCTACAAACTCTACATTCACGCCACCTACCGGATCATGCGTCGGAACGATGTCGCTAAGTGTATAATCTGTTCCTCTATCTATATCTTCGCTAGTAGGAGGACCGTCAACTCCGCCGTTCGGATTATATTCCACATCAAATCCAAGAGACCATATTGCAAACAAGTGAACTTGACCGATAGAGTCTGCAAGCGCTGCCATATCTTCAAATGTAACAATTGCTTCATCAGCAAATCGAGTACCTACTCCATATGGAGTTGTGCTCCATCTGTTGAAAATATAATCGCCATTCGTAAACTCATTCGCTCTCAACGTTGTATCAACACCGTAGAAAACGTTTTGCGAGAACATAGAGCCAACTCCGCCATTAGCATGGAAGATTACGCTATAACCCAAACCAATAGTCGCAGGCGCGAAATAGGTATGTCCCGGATCCAAATCTTTGATTTGAACCGCGTCAAGCAATGTATCCCAGCCTACCGGCAAGTAAGACGCGTCCTCATAATATTCTCCAGGATTTTGAGCGTCAGGCGTTACTCCATATTGAATACTAATAGGTAACTGACCATTCGGCGCTTCGCTTATTCGCGTTCTCAAAAGATCTACATCACTAATCATCAATCCAAAAGTTACTCTTCCCACAAATCCTGTAATCGGATCAGCAGTATGCTGGAAACCCATAATGTTTAATGCAATTTCATTATCATCAAAATTTGTAGTTACACCAAATTGAGCGGAGTTAACGCCAGAAGCATCAAAATTGATAGTGTCTTCTAACTCCTCAAATCCGAATATAAGTCTCGCGCTCACACCCGTATGCCAATCTCGAGGGTCAACATAAAGGTCATACCAAATGTTAACCATTTGTCCGTTTACAGCGTTTCCGGCAAGAATGCTTTCGCCTCCAACCCAAGCAAAATCTTCATCCCATAAGAAACCGCTGCCAAAATCATCATTCGGGTCCCACACTGCTACTAAAACAGTATCATCAGTGATCGGATTGTTAAAATTCCACTCTACCAAATTACCATTGCCGTCATCAACCGCCCAATATCTGAAATCAAGTCCGGGTCTTTGAGGATCAGGTGTAGGTCTTCTTGCCGGTTGACCGTCAATTACTCTTTGGTTCGGAGGATTAGTAACACCCTGTCCCGCGTCAAATGATACTTCGTGTCTTACTGTTCCTTCCGGATCCCATACTGCTACCAAAGTAGTATCATCAGTAATAGGGTCATTAAAGTTCCACTCTACCAAATTACCGGTGCCGTCATCAACTGCCCAATATACAAAATAATGTCCGGGTCTTTCAGGGTCAGGTGTAGGTCTTGTTACTCTACCACCGGCAGGTACGTCTTGCGGCGGAGGATTAGTAACACCTTCTCCTGCGTCAAAATAAACTCTGTTGGTTTCTCTTACTTCCCACACAGCTATTAAATCAATTGGACCATTAACAGGATTTGTAAAGTTCCACTCTACTAAATTGCCGTCACCATCATCAACTGCCCAATATCTGAAACCATATCCTTCTTTTTGAGGATTAGTAGGTCTTGTTACAGGTTGACCTTCCACTACATTTTGGCTCGGAGGAACAGGAGTTCCGCCGTCAGCGTCAAAAGTAACCTGATGTCTGGTAACATTTCCTTCTGATACCCATACAGCTACTAAAGTCATGTCACCCAAAGCCGGACTTTCGAAGTTCCACGGCACCAAAGTTCCGCCGTCTTGAACTGCCCAATGTTCAAAATCATATCCGTCTTTTGTAGGTTCTGTCGGTAATATAACGTTGCCGCCAAACAAAACTGTTTGAGCCGCAGGCGCGGGAGTTCCGCCGTCAACATCAAAAGTTACTGTCAAATTTCTTCCGATTGTTATCGGATCTAAAATCGCGAATGTACTTGGCGCCGCGTTGTCAAAATGTTCCCATAAATTAACATTGTCTCCCGCAGCCGCCCCTACAAGACTCCCCCCAATGTCATAATGTCCGCCAGCCCCCTGAACCCCTGCAGAGTTGCCGAATCCTATTCCAATTGAAATTACATTGTTCTCTGAATTCAATAAATGGTATTGAAATCTTTCAAAATTTATTACTTGAAATGTAAATCTCATCCAACCCAAATGTCCTGTTTCAGCATTACGCACCATATTCATATCCAGAGCATTAATAACCATATCTACAACTCCGGGCGCAATATGACTCGCTCCGATTACACTATAAATACTTCCGGGCAAAGCCATATCTGCTTGAGCAAAATATTGAATGGCATCTGCATAATCAGAATAGTCTAAAAAAAGCACTCCGCTGACTATTGCATTCCAAACAGCAGGGTCAACATAAATATCCCATTGACCACCGTTAAGAACATGTGTCATGTTTGGAAACTGAGCCCACATACCCCAATTTTCCGAAACATCAATATGACTTCCTATAAACCCAACTCCATCGTCAATAAAACTCTGTTCTGCACTCACACTTACTGTCATAAAGCTTACTAATGAAATCAGCATAGCTAACGCCAATATCAAAGATAGTACTTTTTTCATTTAGATTTAAATCCCCTTTCATCTTGGTTGTGCTATTTTATATACTTAGCACAACAGGACAATGCATACATGTGCGACTGTCCTGTTGCTTTTTTAATATAATTACGCTAAGTTTATAGAAATCAATTAGTTTGTAGGAGTAACTCCGCGCATCATGTTGAAGATAACCGCGTGGTCAAGTGAATTGATTTGACCGTCTCCGTTTACATCCGCTAATTCAAAGATGTAATCGCCTGCTGCCATTCTTGCCGGCATTGGCGTTTCATTTCTCATGATTGAGAATATTGTTGAGTGGTCAAGCGAGTTAACTTGTGCATCTTTGTTAACGTCACCTGGAACTAACACACGATAAACTGCAGTTTCTAATACTTCTGAATTGTCAGCTGTTGCAAACGCTAACGTAAAGTCTACAATTCCTGATTTCAAAGTGTTAGTAACTTCAAGATTAATTTCACGATATGTTACATCATTAACTGTTCTTGTTCCTCCAATGTTTGCGTTTGTAACATCAAGGCTAGCTGTTGTAAGAATCAAGTTCGGAGTTGCTGTTCCTGAACGCAATTGGAATCCTTGAGATGATGCAGCAGTGAATGACATGCGATCAAGTCTTGAAGTGAACACGTCCGCATCATAGCTGTTGTTAATTCTTACCAAAAACGTAACAATAGTTGCTGTTTCTTCTGCCCACTCTCCTCTAAGGATTGTGAAACCTGCCAAACCATCACCTACATCTGTCGGGTTCAAGATGATAATACTTTCTTGCGACCATCTCGGAACCAATACTGTATCTTCGTCAACAGGATCATTAAAGTCCCACTCAACTATGTTACCATTTCCATCATCAATACCCCAACCATCAAATACATACCCTTCTCTTTCAGGTATTCTGTTCGGTGCATCAACACTAGTGCCCATTTCTACATCAACATCTTCAGTCCAAGGATCATCTGCACATCCTGCATCAAATGTTACAGTTACAACTCTATAATCCGGAACTCCATCAATTATCGTGCTAGTCGCCCATACCGCATGTACATCTGTGTTAGCTTGAATATTAGTTATAGATGTAATAATGTTAGCAGCAGTTTCTTCTGCTTGGCTTGTTACTAAAGCTGTTTCAGTCAAGCTCCATCCTAAGAATGTAGCGTTAGTTCTTACAAGATTTCCTGTGTTACCAAATAATGTTACATCAGCGCCAAGTGCGAAAACGAATGCACCGGGAGCAGGAACTACTCCGCCTGTTGCGCCGTTAGGCATATATGTTACTCTCGCTTGGTCAAAGTCAGGCGTGCCGTCCGGTTGGTCAGGATCATAATCTTCCGGATCGTTCGGATCAAATACGCTTTGTGTATCCGCTGCCCAAACTGCAACAAGAGTTATGTCAGAATTCATCAAGATAGTTCCTGTTACAAATGTGATTGCATCTCTTTGTGCTCTTGTTGTCAAAGGAGCCGGAGGCTCATTGTCTGTAAAGTCGCTTAAACGCGCCCAACCAAGGAATACTGCTCTTTCTCTTGTCGGAACTACTGTTGTGATGTTAGCGTTAGTTCCCGGTTCAAAATCCTCAGGAGCAATCGCAGGCGTTCCGCCGTTCATGTTATAAGTAAGAGTGAAATCATTTCTTGAATATCTCGCTACAACTGTAACAGGACCTAATACTGGTGCGTCAAAGTCAAACTCAACCCAATTGTCTCCATCTTGCACATACCAACCGTCAAAAGTATATCCCGATTTGTACGGATCAGTAGGTTCTGTTGCCGTTCCGCCATATAAAACTGTTTGAGTTCCAGGTGCAGGAGTTCCACCATCAGCGTCAAAAGTTACAGTTATGTTTCTTCCAACAGTTACCGAACCTAAAATTGCAAATGTACTTGGAGCAGCATTGTCGAAATGTTCCCAGAAGTTAACGTCATCATCCGGTCCGCTCCATCCAACAGGACGTGCACCAATGTCATAAAGTCCACCATTTATCTGTACTCCTTGAGAGTTACCAAATCTTATGTCGATTGAAATTACATTGTCCTCTGAATTCAATAAATGATTTCTGAAATTGTTGAAATCTATTATTTGAAACACAACTCCTTGCGAACCCAAAAATCCGGTTACGCCGTCACGAATCAAAGTATTTACATTTGTTGCATTAATTGCAAACTCTTTTATTCCGTTAGCATGATCGCCAACCACTGGAGTGTAAATGCCAGGTACTACAGTCAAAGCTCGAATAGCATCTGCATAATCAGAATAATCTATAATAAGTACTCCGCTGACTATCGCGGTCCAAATGTCCGGATCGACATAAACATCCCATCGAGCGCCGTCAAGCGTCCATGTCATGTTCGGAAACGCAGCCCATGCATCCCAAGTTGAAGAAACATCAACGTGATTTCCTATAAATCCAACTCCGCCATCAATAAAGTTCTGTTCTTCTGCCGCTACTACTGTAAAGCTTAAAAATGATAGTAGCATAGCTGTTGCAAGTAATACTGATAATACTTTTTTCATTTAAAACCAAACCCCTTTCATTTTTTGTTGCGGTTTCTACCGCATATATTAACGCATTTCATTATTTTAAAATATTATTTTGCTTCGTTCCCAAAGGCGTGCTCACCATTATACACCATAATCTCAAATTTGTCAACATCTTTAAACAAATTTAAAAAAATTGGATACTATTACCACTATATCAAGTAATATTTCTACCTATTTGTAAATATCACCTATGATTATGCAATAAAAATCAAAAATTCACGTTTTCATAGCCATGGTTAGAAGTATACATCAAAACTAATACAATGTCAAGTGAAATTTATGGAAGTTCTGTTAAATTTTGAATTTTTAAAAGCATAACAAGCTATCTATCTGTTGAAATTATATCATATAACATACCACATTGTCAATATGAACTGCAATATTAAAAATGGAAAATTCGTGCAAATGTTTTTCAAATCAAAAACCCCTTGATACACAAGGGGTTTTCAGATGGCTGGGCTGGCAGGACTCGAACCTACGGAATGCCAGAGTCAAAGACACGCTCGCCATTGATTATCTAATATTCTTTAATCTTTTTAATGCTGTTTAACGCCTTTACTTTCAAGGGTCAAAATGAAATCTACAACATGAGCATCCAAGACAGGATGCAAAATATTAGCTGCAGAGAACTGCGCGGATTGGCGCGCAGGAGAATGATGCATTATACATTCTGCAACCGACCACGTTCAATTCAAACACCGAAATAAATCGGTGTTTGAATTAATTAAGAAAAACATGCGGCAGCATAATAATTAATTTTAAAATTGTGTTGCCGCATCAAAATGTAGATTGAATTAAGGAAAGAAGGGTTCCGTAATGAGAGGACGGAAAATGCCTTAATTTATCAACACTTTGTATAATAAATAAAAACAATAGAGGCCAAAAACATTGTTTTTATTTAGACAGGTGTTAGGCCTTTTGCCAAATACTATTATTGTCGTGATTTGCTCACGAGAGATCAATCTGTCATAGCGAAAGGTTTCCAATTTGGTGGCGCTGTTTTCATATACTTCATGCAACAGAATAATTTTATGCTCTATATTGTCCTGTTGCGCTTTTAGTTATAACTTGCTAAATATTCAAACATTAATTTGTAGGAGAATTTCCGCGCATCATGTTGAAGATAATAGAGTGGTCAAGTGAATTGATTTGACCGTCTCCGTTTACGTCCGCTAATTCAAAAACGTAATGACCCACTGACATCCTTGCCGGCATTTCTGTTTCGCCTCTCATTATAGAGAATATTCCCGCATGGTCAAGCGAGTTAACTTGCGCGTCTTTGTTAATGTCGCCTGGAATTAACACACGGTGAATTGCAGTTTCTAATACCTCTAAATTATTAGCTGTCGCAAAGTTTAATGTAAAGTCTACGATTCCTGATTTCAAAGTGTTAGTAACTTGAAGATTAACTTCACGATATTCTACTCCGTCTATTTCAACTACGTCTCCGATGTTATCGGCCGTTATAGCAAGGCTATCGTGAGTAAGAATTAAGCCCGGTGTTGCTGTTCCTGCGCGCGTTTGGAATCCTTGCGATGACGCCGCTGTAAATGACATACGACCAAGTCTTGAAATGAAAGCATCCCTTTCGACGCTATTGTTAATTCTCACCAAGAATGAAATTGTAGCAGCTGTTTCTTCTGCCCACACTCCTCTAAGGATTGTAAACCCAGCCAAACCATCTCCTACATCTGTTGGTGTTAAAATTTCAATTACCATTGGCGGTGTGATTACAACTATAACTTCGCCTGTATCCTCGTCAATGTCATAGTCCCAAGTCCAATCGTCCGGATGGTTCACTACGATGTGATCCGGATTAGTTCCTTCCGGAAGTGTTACAATAATATCACCGTCAGTTCCCGGTCCGTAATTATCCACATTGTAATTTCCGCCCGGCACATTATCAACATCTACATTTCTGTCATCGTCAACATCAATTGTGATAATTGAGCTGAAACTCCACACTGCATACACTCTTGCATATCCATCTGCTGCGACATTTACGGATGTTATCAAAGTTGGTCTTGGGTCGTTTACATCCCATATACCGACTCTCTCACTACTCCAACCTGCAAACACTACATTTCTGCCGTTTACTGGCGAATGTGTCGGTGGTGTCATATCAAGCAATATGCCATCACCTGCCAAAACGTATGCAGGGTTCGGAATCGGTCCTGTTCCAATATTTCCGCCATTTAGGTCGTAATAGATTCGACCCCGTTCCAATATATCCGGTCCGCCTGAACCGTTGGCGTCCCAACCCCAAATCGCATAAACAGTTACGTCTGCGTTTGTGATTGTCACTTGCGTTACTCTCGGCGGCAAAGCGTCACCAAGCGCTAAGATATTCGAAGGATCAAACGGAGTCGCGCTCCAACCTACAAACCTAATAGCAGTCGGAGTTTCGTCCGATGCGTCCATATATTCCGCCACTCTCGTCGGAACCGCAGAGCTTAATCCGTAAGTTTCCGCAAGAAGCCCCGTTCTTTGCAACGGACCGTTAATTCCGGGCGCAAAGCTGTAATTGATATTGAATCTCGGCGGAAGTATAGTTACAATTACATCACCGTCGTCTTCATCAATATCACTATCCCAATCAGGACCCGGTAAATCAATATCGCCGTCATCTATCACAACATCATAATCCGGATTCTCAGGGAACGTTACTGTCGGATTTCCGTCATTGTCTTCATCAATGTTGTACTCAACTTCCGGCGGAGCAATTACCGTTATGTCGCCGTCTTCGTCCACTTCAATCGTAATTATCGGATTCCAACGCGCCGTAAAGGTCACATTCGCCGTCACTTCATGCCCGACAGGATTGCTTGCAGCCCAACTTCCGAAACTCCACAACGCAGTCACCGGACCAAATGTCGGAATCGTTGTAAAGCC
>Ga0123355_10001127_pt1 | contig 37010 bp, 23 predicted proteins | sample TergutEmb28metaG_3_FD_89872 | JGI IMG/M metagenome (GOLD analysis project Ga0123355, IMG submission 89872) | Embiratermes neotenicus P1 segment gut microbial communities from Petit-Saut dam, French Guiana - Emb289 P1 | ecosystem: Host-associated > Arthropoda: Insects > Digestive system > Gut ...
GGTAAGGCTTGAGAGTGCTACGGGGAAGTCTACTTCTGTGCTGCGTGACTCGAGTCTTACTTCGTGGATGAGTAAGTCAAAGACGTTGGGGATAACAGTGACATCGTTAACTTCGATTTGGAAATAGGCTGTGTTTGTTTCTGCGTCGAAATATAGTGGCTCGAAAGCTCCAAATGTACCAACACCAACAAAACGATTTTCGTCACGTGGGATGTCTATCCACGGGATGATGTTTGCATGCTGTGTTACACGGTTTTGCCCGGTTATATCGCGGACAGACAAGTAAATTATTGCGTTGTAGCCAAAGGTTTGCGCTGCAATTACGTCTACACGTATACCTTGGTCTACTGTATACATTTCTACTGGTGTAACAACTTCACCAAATATGGGGTTTTGCCTTTCCATAAACCTTTCAAATATGCCCCTGTTTGCGGCGTACACTGTACCTGATATTAGAAGCATAATTGCTATAGATGCTGCTACTATAAAACCTGCCCTCTTGAGGCGTGTTGGTTTAACTATTTTGCGGATATTCATATTTTCTCGTACCTTCCTTTCAAGGCTTTGTGTATCAACAGTAATTTGTGAGAATGCGTTTTTTAAGCGTTGTTCGTCTCGGTCTATTGTCATAATGCCCGTCTCCCTTCTTTTTTGACTATACATAAGTTTGGTGTCCGGGGTGCTTCAGCCGAGCCGTACCCATGGGCATCTAGGTATTTGGATGCCTTCTTTTTTACTCGTTCGTATTGCTTGCGTAGTGCCGCCGGGGATGCCCCTATTATGTGAGACAGCTCTTCGTAGCTGTGCTCGTCCATGGCCCGCCCGTATAGCAAGGCCCTTTCTTGAGGTGTTAGCCGTTTTAGGGCTTCCATTATTTCTGGCATTGTTAGGCTATCTTCCATGTGTACAGCGGGTTCTTCTTTTATGTCTTCGAAGAAAGACCACCTGCGTCTCTTTGCCCCTTTTATTTTGTTGAGGCAGAGATTATACGTAACCTTGTATAGCCATGCCGCTATATTATTTATTTCAGCCCTTTTGCTGTTTTGTAAATAGGAAATGAAAACATCTTGTACTACATCCTCTGCATCTGGATGGCTGTATAATATGGTTGTTGCATATCTAAGTAGTTTTTCGCCATATTGAGGGATTAGCTCGTCTAGTTCCATTTCTTCATCCCCTTTCTTTGTTGCAAATGTATTAGCACGTTGTTGCAGTCGACTGTACTTATATGACAACACTCATATGTAGTTTGTGACATGTTTTTGAAAGTATATTTTTACCATGTTGCACATGCAATAAAATAGGCGGCTTACGCCGCCTACTAAATCCGTTCTGCTATTACAATATACCGCTGGTCGCCACGCCTTCTTGTGTGGGGGGTGAGAAGCGTAACCAAGTCCCTGCCGCTTTGGACTGCCAGCTCATCTACCTGGTATGGCTGTATTACTTTGGTTTCTATCACCTTGTATACAATTGTCTCCATGAAATTGGTTATTGTTATTTCATCCCCAACTTCAAGTAACTGTATATCCCTAAATACCCTGCCATGGTGCAGGTTTCTTTCGCCGGCAATTACGGCATTTGTATTTTCGCCGCCTACCGGGAAGGATGAATGCATCAGATGTGCTACGCCGTTGTTTAGGTGTTGTGGGTATGCGCCAAGGTATATGGGTAGGTTTAGGTCAATCTTGGGGATGGTTAGGGCACCTATAATGTCTGTGTCAAAACCCATATGCCGTAAGTTAAAAGGCGGATGCCTGTAGACAAAAGGGTCTAATAGGTGTGTAGGGCCATTGTATATCTGGTTGTTGATAGCCGATAACCAGTGGCTTATGTTTTCCAGCCAAAAGGGGTGGCTACCCTCGTCATGGGCTAATTGCCTATTGTGATGCGCGGCCCTGTAAGCTTCTACCCGCGCCTCAAACTGGGATATCGTGTATTGGGCGCGGGTATCAAACCTCCGGTGCTGTATGTGTGGATATACAAGATATACCACAATTATTATCAGCACAAATATACATGTTACTTTGTCGCGTTCCATGCTAAGCCGGGTTACTGGGGTCGTGCTTTTTTGCTTTTATTGTTAAAGATAAATATTGATGCAATTGCTATACCAATAAACGCAATGCCGCCGGTAGTAAACAGTAGTGTCGTATGTGTTGAGCTAGTGCCACCAGTTAGCGGCAACTCGAATGCCAAGAAGTTACCCAGGAATCTTACGTCTTCATCGCCGTCGTAGTCGTGATACGTGAAGTCTAGGAATGGGAAGGCATCGCCTATAATATCGGTTTCGAAATCACCGTCTTCTAACCATATCCGCCACTGTGTGTTAGGGACTTGGTAACCTATGGGTGCTACAACCTCTACTAGCTGGTACATATAGCCTGCGGTTACAAAAAAGGCTATGGGTTGGCCAGCGCTGATGCTACTTTCCATCCGCTCTAGCTTGCCGGGGTGGGTAGCGTCTGTTATCTCTGTCCAGAAGGTGGGCGAATGTGTGCCGCCAGAAACGGTTATAAGGTCGTAGCCAACAACGTTTGCACGTGGGGCGCGGTAAAGCCTAAAGTGCGCACCCTGCAGCCGGTTTATAGGATACGGGTAGTTATATACACGATAGTCTGTCTTGTAGAAGGTGAACCGTTCCTCGTCCAACCTGAAGTTGATGTCTTGGTTGTTGAGTATATGCCTGTTGTACGGCGCGATGCCGCTGGCGTTGTTAATACCACCAAATAAGGCGAAAGCGATAGCTTCATCTGCATTGGAAGGTGTAATGCGTGGGGGAGCTGTATTGCCGCTAAAGCTGCTGGGTGTGTTGCCCACAAATACGATGTTGCTATATGAGTAGGACTCTGGCCCGGCCCAACCTGTAACATGTAGTAGCGGACTGCGATACTCGTACCGCTGGGTATATATTGCGCCGCCCATACCCGTTGTGCCGTGGACATGGTTAGTGCTAAATGTGACGTTGTTAACGTTGAACTGGCTGCCATAAGCCACCCACACACCGCCGCCAAAGCCGGCTGTAGGGTTAGCGCCGTCGCGGCCTGCTGTGTTGTAGCTGATAGAGTTGTTGTTTGCAGTAAGGGTTGCAGCTGCCAAGCTTAATGGGGCGATACCGGTATTGCCGTCACCTGTGAAGAAATTGCGCACTTGAGCAAAGATGCCGGGGCTAATTTCTTCTGATTCTTCTGGTACATCGCCTATATACCCGCCTACTTCTATGGGGATATTGCCTATTAAATCTGCGCTTGCACCGGTTGCGCGGCCTGGGCCGTTTACAAATATACCCGCGCCTCTTACCGCGGTATTGTGATGGACTTGGCCGTTGACTGTAAGGTTAGCACCATCAGAAACAAACGCGCCGCCGCCGTCTATAGTGGCAGAGTTGCTGTTAATGTCGCCGGTCACTACTGCAACTGTGTCTGGGGATAAGAATAAACCGCCGCCATTGTTGGCAGTATTGCGTACTGGTGTTGCGCCACTTACCCCGCCTATTGTGCCGGCGGTCATGACAAAACGGGTTTGCGCACCATTTAGGAACACGCCGCCGCCGTTAACATGTGCGTGGTTGTAGGTTATAGAGCCGCCATCCATTGTAAAAACCCTTGATGGTGTGCCGGTATAACCTGTGCTGTGTACATAAACACCGCCGCCACTGCCATTGGTTGCAGTGTTATTGTGGACTCTTGCATCGCCGCTCATGTTTAAAATAGCACGTTGTGCGGAAATACCGCCGCCGCCAACACGGGCCCTGTTTCTTTCTATTGTCCCGCCATTGAAGTTGAATGTACCGCCGTTGCCTATAGCCAGTGGGGTGCCGGTTGGGTTGTTGGTGGTGACGTGTACACCACCGCCATGCCGGACAGAGTAATTGTTGTATATATCCCCACCATTCATGGTGAAGACTGCATTGGGGCCATGCACTAGCACACCGCCGCCGCCACCGCCAAGTGGGAAGCCAGTGGTTGCGATAAAGTTATTTGGTGGCACGGCTGTGCTGGTTGTTTCGTTGTTTTCTATCCTACCGCCATGCATGGTGAAGTTGCCGTTGTTGCCAACCCATACACCAGCACCATTGGTGGCAGTATTGCCATAAATAAGGCCGTCCCACATCACACCGGTTGTACCATGCAAGCGTAAACCGCCGCCAGAGGCGTACAGCCCGCTGGTACCGGTAGTATAATTTCCGCTGATAGTACCGTCATGTATTGTTACGGTGCTGCCATTGCTGGCTTGGACACCAGCGCCGCCGTTGTTGGCTCTATTGTCGCGTACCATGCTGGTCCTGTTGTGCATCACAAAGTTAGTGTTTACATCAAGCCAGACACCGCCGCCATGGTTGTCTGTAGCGGTGTTGTTTTCTATGATTGCGTTATTTCTCATATCAAATTGCGAGTTGCTGCGCATATATACGCCGCCGCCCATGCGCCGGGCAGTGTTGGTGTGGATACGCCCGCCGTTCATGTTGAAGGTACTGCCATGCCCAAGCACACCGCCGCCATTGCTGCCGTCTAACCTTGGAGATGGGTCCGGATTTGGGTCTGCTTGGTTGTTGTGAATCTCACCATTGTACATATTAAAGGTCGCGCCTTCATGCAAGCGCACACCCGCGCCACGGTGGGAGTTGTTGTTGTGGATATAGCCGCTATGCATTGTGAGAGTGGCATTGTTTACGCGGATACCGCCGCCGCCATATGCATCGCCAGGTCTACCTTCGTTGAAAGAAACCATAGCAATGTTGTTGCGGATAACACCGCCATCTATGATTACCGCGCTGCCAGCGGATGCGAAAATGCCGCCGCCGTTGAACCGGGCTACGTTGTTAAAGACTTCGCTGCCTGTGTTTAATGTTAGGGTGCTGCCTACACCTACTACAGATATACCGCCACCGCCAACAGCAGTGGCACCGCCGCTGGTATCGGCTCTGCGGCTGTTTCTTACGGCGCTGTTGTTTTGCATAATAAGGTCGCCGCCGTCTATTACATTTATGCCGCCGCGGTCAGCCACGTCCGAAAACACAGAGCCTGTGCCCGGAGCCGGGATTTGTGGCGTTGGGGACGAGCCTGGGATAGGTGTTGGCTGATGCAGCTCTGGTGGGCGCTGGTTGGGGTTGTTGCCGTGTATGGTTATGCCGCTGCCAAGGGTTAGCGCGCCGTCGTTGGTGCCATCGGCTGTTACTACGAAGTGACGGCCGGGGTTTTCTAGGGTTGTAACCCAATGCACAGCACCAGATGTCTGATATACGCCTGGTACTACTGTTGTACCTTGTGGTACAGCCATTAGCAGGTTTATGTTGCTGCCACCGGCTGCTGTAATTGTGACCGCGCGCCCAACTTGTATGCGGTGTGGGTGGGCTGCTGGTGCGCCGTTTATTTGTATCGTTGTGATTGTTGTACCGGCTGCGCCTGGGTTGGGGACTGGTTGTGGGTCCCTTATTACTAAGTGGTATGTGGAGCTTGGTATGTCGTACCAATCCTCGTTAACAAGGGGGCTGGTGGGTGTGGCTGGGTGTATGACTATGTTGTTAAATAGCGGTAACGAGCTGTTTGCATGTGGGTTGATTACACTGTTAAGCCGTGCCCAGTCCGAGAAACCGTTCATCCTTGCCACGAAAGTTATTGGTGCAGTTATTACGAGATTTGGAAAGTCTGCAATGGTGTTTATGCCGGGGAGGGTGGTAATACATGCCCATACTGTTGGGGCAGATTTTAGCGCAAACTCCCAGCGTACAAAGTCAAAACCAAACAATGTAGCGGTACTTGGGATTACTGCCTCACTGCTGGCAATGGTCGTACCCTCTCTTACCATAAAGGGGTTGGGGGTGCGTGTGGTGCCCTCGTTAACGCCACCAGTTTCTACTATAAATGTTACCTCATGATAATACTCTATTTGGACTTCTACCCTGTCTGCTATGGGGTGTAGGTCACGGTTGAATGCGTCAAAATCAGGGGTAAATGGGTTTGCAATAAGCCTTGGCGCTGTTGGCGTGGCAGGTGCAGGTACGGGGTAGTGGTCCACTGTCCTGGCTGGAGTCACCCCGGTTAATGCCAGGCTTGAAGTTGTTTGCCTTCTAAACCAGTTGATGATACGGGTAGATGTTGGCCTTGGCTCTGGGCCGGGTAGGTTGGACAATTCGCGGTCAAGTACTTCGTATCTCACGTGTGTTGCAGACGCGCGTGCCGTGCCACCTGTACCGCCAACTACAACCAATGTGCCGTTAGGTATCAATAGTGGGGCTGGTAGCACAATAAATGTGCCGGCGCCACCATCGCCGCGTGGGCGTGTCATCTGGTAAAGCCATGCTCTCATATTTGTATGGTCAATATTATTATCGCAATCACTGCAGTTATCGCCATAATAGCAATCACCTGCTGCTGTACCGGTCATAGCGTATTGTATTTCGCGCAGGTATGACCAGTTGCTGCCGCCAACGGGTGCGGCGGCAGTACCGCCGGTAGGATTTACGTCGTAGTTGTTAAAAATGTGATTGCGCTCCACAATAACGCCGGTATTGAGTGGGTTTACGCCCAGCCATGTTAGGCTGCCTGTATTTGTTATATTGACGCGGTTCCTGTGGGCTAGGCCTTCATCTACGCGCATACCACCAGAGGCTATGTTGCCGCTAAATATAACGTCGTTGGTAAGTAACAGTCTTGTTGTTTGGGTTGTGCCAGAATCGGGTAGGTTAGCGCCGGGGGCCATAAAAATAGCACCGCCATGTTGGGCCGTGTTGTTTCTAAAGGTGCTGTTGGAAATGTCAATTACTCTACGGTCATTGCCACTGCCTCCAGCGGTAAGCGTAGCTGCTGCATGAATTGCACCGCCAAATCTTCCGGCTGTGTTGCCCTCAAATATTGTGTCATTCGCTATAACACCTTGGCCTGTACCTAGCATAGATATTCCGCCGCCGTGGGCACCGGAGAAATTGTTAGTAATTTGGCTTCCACCTGCGAGATTTATAGTTGTACTAGATGAGCTGTACATTCTAATACCGCCGCCGCCTTGGGTTGCCAATGTACCCAGAGCTCTATTGCCATTTATGCGTAAAACACCATCAAAAACGAAGCTACCACCATCATTTGTTTGGAGGCCGCCGCCTGATGTATTAGTAACATTGTAACTTATCTCTCCGCCGGTCATAGTAAAGGTTGAAGCGCCTGTCGGGCCGGCGCCGCCCATTTGCACGCCGCCACCAACTTGTTCGGAGTGGTTGTAGATTATCTGCCCGCCTTCCATATATCCACGACTGCCACCAAGTCTCAGCGATATGCCGCCGCCGCCGCCGCCGGTGCCGGTGCCGCCGCTGGCATTGTGGCGAATTTCAGCTCCAGGCAGGACGGTTACCACACCAGAGGTGTTTACCTGTACCCCTCCTCCTCTTGGAGACCCGGCTGCGGTTCCGCTGTTTATCATCCTGTTATAGCGTATGCTGCTGCCATTGTGCAGATATAGGCGTGCGCCTGCTCCTGTGACGTGAATACCGCCGCCTGTAGTTGCAGGGCCTCCGGAGATAGCAGCCGAAGCTTGAGTTGTAGGCATGACACCACATGTATATGCAAAACATGTGGACACTCCTACACAGCGTTCTGCTGCGGGAAGGGCAGGGTCGCAAATAGACGCACCACAATAATCTCTAGGGTAGGTACAAGCAAGGCTCGCACAGATGGCACGCGCCAAATACGCAGCGGAGGGCGGCCTGTCTATCGTCGCATTCCATATACGTAGTGTGTTGCCCGCTCCAACGCTTAAGTGCCGCCCATCGCCTCCAGTACGGGTAATGCGAAATGCTTCATCAAGAGTAAGTGTATCGCTAAAAATATGCGTGATCCCGGCTGCCGCAGCTCTTGCGTCACCGGTTATTGTTATGTCATTCATAAGGCGCACAGCCCTGGGACTGGCGTTGCCAGTAGCAGACATGCCCCATGACAATGAGCCAACAGCAGCAGCTCCACCATCGCCTACGGTAACATCGCGGATATTAACCCCCGTCAAATCCATGCCGGCAGGCCATGTGCTAAAGGGTGTAAAGCCACCAAAGCTCACCACTGTATATTCTATATAATCAGGTTCTTCATACTCGTTGCTGTCAAATGCACTAAGACGCGCAAGTGGTGATTCGTTATCATCATTTTCATTGTAATAATCGCAGTAGCAGTTATATTCTCCGCAATAGCGCCACTGCTCTGCATACAGTACGCCATGGTCTACATCATGTGTCCATCCATAGGGCATGGTAACGCGAATGTCTTGCTCCTCTATCACTGTAGGTATGCGCACATGTACATAACCGTATGCGTCAAACATGTAGCTGAAGCCTATTTGGCTTCCTTGTGAATGTAGGTTGATGTGGATATTTTCGTCTATGCTAAGGTACACGGGTGCATTGTCATGCCCTACGCTTACCATTTCTGTAGGCTCGTAATAAGATGGGCCTTGGGGTGTGTACTCCTGGTTGTGGTCCTGGTAGTGGTCATAATCTGGTGCGGAAGGGTCGCTTGTATCGTAATAATTGCCGCCGTCATACTCATGTCCAGCGTCATAAAAATAGTCGTACACTGGGCCAGTAGATTCATAATAAGCAGCATAGTTATCATAGTCATACATATCATGGCCGTAGTGTTGGATGCCATGGTCATGTGCATCGTGGCCATAGTGCGGGACGTCATAATCATACGCATCATAGCCGTGTTGCTGGTAGCCATGAGCATAGTCGTATGCATGGTGGTGGTGATAGTCATACTCGTGGCTGTAGTCTACATATGTATACATTGGCCCCACTTCGTATAATATCTCACCAGAGTCGTTGTCTAAGGCGAACACAGCAATACCGGCTACAATAAATAAAGCAAGAAACGCCGTAAGCGCCCGCATCAAACCTTTGTTTTTTCTTTCTTTTGATTTCGCTGGCTTAAAGCTTGGCCTTGCAGGTTCATGTTTTTTGTAGTTCATTGGAATGCTCCTTTACTCGGTATTGGGTTGATGATGCATCTCTAGACGTTATTGCAAATTTCTGTTTTGCTTCTCGTCGCTTAAGCAGTTTGTTGATTTCGCTTGTTTCTACTTTGATGTGGGCTATGTTGGAAAACAGCGCTATGAGGTGTATTGCTGTGGCCGTTGCTACCATTATTATTAGTGGTGTTGCGCCAAACCAGTCAAACACTAGTCCAAAAACCAAAAGCACAGCGGCTGTGTATGCGATGTCTATAAAAACCTCAAGTGCCAGATACTTGACTTCGAGTTTTTGTGTAAGCAGTAGCCCTAGGTGGATTACAATGTTTGCTGCAAAGGCAAGTAATACAGTACGGCTAAAATCAAGGTCGAAGCCGAAGGGCCTTATAAAAGCCGATAGCACGACAACGGCAAGCCCTGTGGTAGCCATCACGTGCATTATGAACTTTCTCACACAGTTCCACTCCCTTTGTTGCAATTTACCTTTGAATCTGCCACGCACTTTTATGTATGTAAAACAAGATGTATTTAATCGGGATTATACATGCGTCAAGATGTGAAGGCAAGAAAATCGTAGCTAAGATGCAATTTTGTGATACTAAGATGCAAAAACTCGATATCAAGTTGCGGAATGATTTTTACACATGTTTACTGATAGGGGTATGCCTGTACACCATAGAAGAATGCCACAAAAACAACCGCCCATGACAAATACAATGACTTGTCATGGGCGGTTGTTTATGCTGCTTTATATAAAATCGGAGAGACAATAGTTGGTTAAAGGCGTATGCGTTACTTAAGCTGCGCCTTTTTCTTTTTGTTATAAACAAATATTGTTGCAAGGCCTATCCCAACAAGTGCAATACCACCGGTCGTGAATAGTAGCATGTTTTGCGTACTGCCAAAGCCACCGGTTAATGGCAGTTGGAAATCTGGGAAGTTGCCCAAGAACCTGGCAGTTTGCCCAGTAGGGGTCACGAAGTCTAGTGACGGGAAGGCGCTGCCTACCATAGTTGTAGTGAAATTATCACCGTCAAACACTATCCTCCACTGTACATTAGGGACTTGGAAGCCCACCGGTGCTACAACTTCCACTAGCCTATATTCGTAACCTACTGTTGCATAAAAGGCTATAGGGTCGTTGGCATTGAGTGGGTTGGACAACCTCACTATCTTGCCTGGGTGTGTAGTAGGGGTAACCTCTGTCCAGAAAGCCGGCGAGTGAGTGCCACCGCTAAAGGTTATTTGCGCTTCGCCCACAACATTGGCTACCGGAGCACGGAAAAGCCTAAATATCGCGCCGGGAATCCGGTGGATTTCTGGGCTGGGGGTGTTGTATATACGCTGGTCCGTCTTGTAGAACGAGAATAGCTCCTCGTCTGGTATGCGGTAGTTGAACAGTGTGCCGGCGTATGCCAATGTTGGCATATTGGGGTTGTTTGTGACAGAAGGCGTGATTATAACCCCAGGGCCGGTTGAGGCAACAGCCGCATTTAAATACCAATGTCCAGGTGGTAGTGCCCACAACAGCGGGTTGGGTGTAGAAATCTCAACAAGCCTATACAAGCTTTGCGTGAGCGAGAAATATACCTGGCCGGTTGCTGAGCTTACTATTGCTGGTGGTGCAAGCGGCCCCCTTACCTGGTCCCAAGGGCCCGCCATAGTGCCCGTTGTAGAGCGGTAAAGGTGGAACACTACCCCAGCTATGGGGTTGTTGTTGTATGTGGGTGCGTCTATGTGGTAATCCCTTTTTGTAAATGTAAACAGCAAGTCGTCGGACCTAAAGTTGATGTCACGGCTGTTGAGGATGTGCCTGTTGTGCGGTGCGGTGCCGCTGGCGGTATTAATGCCTCCAAAAATGGCATATGCAATCGCAGAACTTGCGTTGAATGGTGGAGTTTCTGGGACTTGCACCCAGTTGTTGCTAAATGGGTTGGTGGTACCGGCGGTAAAGACAATATTGCTGTATGCATATGCCTCGGCACCTGCCCATGTTGGTGATACGCGCAACAGCGGGTCGCGATACTCGTGACGCTGGGTATATATTGCGCCGCCCATACCTTCAGCGCCGTATGCACGGTTGCCGTCAAAGGAAACAGTGTTTACATAGAAATGGCTGCCATAAGCTACCCACACGCCGCCGCCAAAACCGGTCACGGCTGGTGTTGCGCTGCCGGCAATATTGTTGTTGATATTGCCACTGTTTACGGTTAGGGTGGCAGATACGGTGCTTGCACCCACAATACCGCTGTAGCTGCTGGCACCGGTGAAGAAATTGCGTATGCGGCTAAATATACCTGGGCTGCTTTCTTCTTCTATTTCTGGTGTGTCGCCTATATAACCGCCATGTTCTGTGGGGACATCGCCTATATAACCGGCTCCCCCGCCAACTACTGGGCGGCCTGGGCCGTCTACAAACACGCCGCCGCCTCTTGTTGCGGAGTTGTTGTTGATGTCACCGTTTACGGTAAGGTCTGCATTGGCGGATACAAACGCGCCGCCGCCATCGCCAACAGCGGAGTTGCGATACAACAGGCCGCCTGTAGACATGACTAATGTTGCGTTGCTGCCAAGCCATACACCACCGCCATTGCGTGCATGGTTTTGCCTTATGGTTGTATTGGCTGGAAGGGTAAGGCTGTAATTGGCTGGTATGAAGATACCGCCGCCCCGCCCTTGTGTGAGGTTAGGTGTTGGCATAAGGCCGCCATCTGCGTCGTTGCCGGATATGCTACGTACGCCGGTAGGCATAGGGCCAACTACCTGGCCATTGGTGTCGTAATAGTTTTTGGCAAACAGTAGTACCCCATATTGGGCACCGGTGTTTTGCGCTTGGCCTATAAACACGCCGCCGCCGTCCCTGTGGGCTATATTGCCACGGCGGGTGCCAATTACGTCTGCGGCCCCTATACTACCAGAGAGCATATAAAACCTGCCCGCGTTGGTTGCTGTTGTGCCGCCTTGTATATACACGCCGCCGCCGTCTATGCTGGCCGTGCCTCTTTCTAGGCCCTGACCTGCATTTACTGGCATCCCAATAGTGGGGTTGTCGCGCATGACAAAGATTGCGCCGTTAACACCAATTTCGCCGCCGGATATATACACGCCGCCGCCCCTTTGAGCGCTGCCGCTAAGGTAACCGCCACGCATGATAAGGGTATTGAAACCAGGGTCACCCACTATGCCAGCATGTAGGAATATACTACCACCATTGCGGCCCGCGGTGTTGGAGATAACGCGTGAGACATTGAGGTACAACTCAAGGCCGCGCCCCAGCCATATGCCACCACCAAAGCCAGAATCCGCAGGTGGGTTAAAGATGGCTGTGCCTGTTGCTGTATTGCCGCTTATATTTACATTGGTAAGTGTACGGTTGTTGCGTATCGCATTGCCTTGTACTACCAGAGATTCGTTTAGGTCACCAAAGTCGCTAAAGAACGGTACTACGTCGTAAGTCTCGCAGACATTGGGTATCCACAAGCCCCCGCCGTCGCCGGCAGCAGTATTGTGCAGGATATGCCCGCCGTTCATGGAAAGTAGTGCGCCGGGATGGCTGTGCGGGTGAGGATAGTCACCGTCTGTACCTGTGTCACGACCGGGGCGTAAAACCACGCCGCCGCCATGGCCGTCAGATGTATTGCGGTACACTGTACCGTCACCGTGTATGCGTAAAATCCCGCCTGTTGCACCGCCACCAATACCGCCTTGACGGTGGCCGCCAGCTACATACACGCCGCCGCCGCCAAAATATGCATGGTTGCCAGGGCCAACTGCCCCAGTACCGCTTATTACCAGCTCAGCACCATGGATAACGCCGTTGCCAGCAACTGCGCTGGCTGTACGGTGTCCACCACCTACATACACACCGCCGCCCCTGTTGGCACGGTTGTGGGCGATTGTGCCCAGGCCGCCAAAGTTGAGATTAAATATCGGCGCCATCGGGGACGCGGTATTACTGGCCGGTATGGTATTACCTGCTAAGTGTACGCCGCCGCCGTTTTCGTCTGCTTCGTTGTGGGTGATAGAGCCGCCGGTTATGTTTATTGTTGCGCTTAGGGCAGTCCTGGTACCTAGTAAGTTAGTGCTTATATCGTATGCGCCGCCGGCATAAAAACCACCGCCGTTGACGGCTTCGTTGCCAGTAATATAGCCGCTTTGCAAGTAGAACCTACCACCGCCAGCGTAGCCACCATTGTAGTAGCCATCACGGAAGCCGCCGCCCATGAATACGCCGCCGCCGTTGCGTGAAGCTACGTTTTCTTCTATACGGCCGTCTCCGCTTAGGGTAAACCTGCCGCCGTATCCTTCAAAGTTTACTGTGTCGTTGTCGCCCACACGGCGGCCACCGCCTACAAACACGCCGCCGCCGTCTATTGCGTTGTTGTTATATATCCTTCCACTGCTAAGGTAGAACCTGGCAACGGACAAGTAATGCATTGCATAAGCGCCATATAGGGTGTTGCCATCAAGGAATACGCCGCCGCCGTTGTTGTTGGCTGTATTGCCTTCTATGGAGCCGCCGTCCATTTCGAACACAGCACCGCGGGCCAATATGGCACCAGAGCCGGTACCGGGAGTACCTTGGCCCCTGTCTAGGAACACGCCACCGCCGTTGTTGGCAGCAGTGTTATTGCCTATAACCCCGCCATTCATTTCAAAGATAGCACCATATGCGCGGCCAGTACCTGTTGTAGATTCACGTACGGCACCGTCCATGTATACGCCGCCGCCATCGCCGCCTGTGTTGCCGGCATTTGTATGGAAGGTAGACGCAAAGACTGCATTGTTGCCTGTGATATAGCCGTCGTGCATTGTAAACCTGCCGCCAAAGGAGTGCCCGGCACCACCTGTACGGCGCGAGCCTCTTACAAACACGCCGCCGCCCCTTATAGCATAATTGCCGTTAATAACACCGTCGTGCATTATAAATTGGGGGAAAGGTGTATCTGCGCCGGTTATTGGGGCATATTCGCCGCCGGCACCCTCTAGGAACACGCCGCCGCCGCCGCGGAATACGTGGTCTGCGCGGGCGGTGTTGCCGTTTATGGTACCGCTAAACATGTTGAATGTAGCAGCGCCGCCGCCCATAAACACGCCGCCGCCACTTTGTGTGGCAATATTGCCGTTGATTAACGCAGAGTTGTTGCCGACTGTGCTTGTCATGTTGAAGGTACCGCCGCCCATAAACAGGCCGCCGCCGTTAATAGTTGCTGTGTTGGTATTAATGGAAGCGGAAATTTCTGCGGAGGCACCGGTCATGTTGAATGTACTGCCCAGCCCCATATACACCCCGCCGCCGCTTACAGAGGCGGTGTTTTGGTTAATGGTAGATGCTACGGGTGGAAGTGCAGGCAGTGGAGCCGGCATGGGCAAGGGAGCGGTATTGCTTGTAAATGTTAATGTGCCGCCTGGCCCAGGCATGTATACACCGCCGCCGCGCTGGGCGCCGATATTAAGGTTTATGATTGAGTTGGTAACATTCATGGCAGAGCCTAGGATGCGGATACCTGCACCGTTGCCGTCGGCTCTTATTATATTACCGGTTATTGTGGCAAGGTTAAGGGTTACAAGGCCGGTGCCACTTGCGTTGATACCGCCGCCGTGGCGGCCAACGGTGTTTCTGCTAATTGTGGAGTTGATTATTGTTACGGCACCGGATGATGTTGTGGGGATGTTTATACCGCCGCCGTCGCCCAGCGTGTCACTTCTGACTGTGTTGTCGTTGATGCTGGATATCCTGCTGGCCTCGCCGTTGCCGGTTATGGAAACAACGCCACCGCCGCCTACATTAATACCGCCGCCTAGTTGGCCGGTCGAGTTTTCTTCTATTATGGTGTTGAGGATGGTAATCGAGCCGGTACTGGTGATGTTGATACCACCGCCGTTGCCATCACTGCTCCTTACTGTGTTATAGCTTACGCTGCTCGCGTCTGTGGAAGCAACATACAGCGGGTCTTCTACAGTACCCATGTTTATATTGTTTCTTCCTGCGATATTTATAGAGCCCGTGCCAGCAGTACCGGTTATGGCACCAACCTGGATGCCACCGCCATGCTGCCCGGCAGAGTTATTATTTATGGTTACATTTGTAGTACTTACACTTCCGTTGGATATGATGTTTATGCCGCCACCTACACCTACAGATGTTGATTGCCCAGGAAGGTAGCCAGCGGTGTTGTGGCTGACGCTGCCCCTGGTAAGGGTAACGTCATTGTTGGTGTGTATCCCACCGCCATGGCCCGGGCTTTGGGCATGGCCACCGGCACGGTTGTTATTGATAATAAGGTTGTACCCAATAAAACCGCTACCGGCAACATGTACACCGCCGCCGTCATGGAAAGCGCGGTTGTTGGAGATACTGGCACCTGCAGCACCTGGTGTGCGCTGGTTGTGCAACCTGCCTGTATGCATCCATATAATGCCGCCGCCGCGCGCATGTGTGGTGTTGCCGTCTATGTTTATAGGCCCAGACCCGCGTAGATACAAGTCCCCGCCAAGGAGGAATATCCCGCCACCGCCCGATAATGGTATGCCAAGGAATGCCCCGGCTGCTGTGGCAGTCTCGTGCCTGGTGCAATATGAAATATTGTTTGCAATTGTACCGGAGTATAAATAGAACGAAATAGCATTGGCATCCAAAGTACCCGGTGTCAAAGATGCCAACTCCATAAATACACCAGCACCACCAGATGTTACAGGGACCGCGATAGTGTGCCCTACCGGTGTGTGAGTCCCGTTACCATGGAAAGTAACTACATTGCCCTCTGCGGCACTAAGTCCGGCACCGGCAACAGTGTTGTGGGTTATAGACCCGCCATCCATTGTCAACCTTCCGCCGTCCCTCATGCGGATGGCACCGCCGGTGGTTACGGCATGGTTATTGTTGATATGCCCGCCTAGGATATAGAAGCGGCCGTTATGGCTTATTGCTGCACCGCCGCCGCCGCCAATACCGTCAACGGCCCTGGCAGAAGAACGGTTATACTCTATGTTACCACCATGAAGGTAAAACGCCGGCCCGTCCATACGCCTTGCAGGGGTTGTATCCCATCTTAGCAAGACCCCGCCAGCATTACGCCCGGCCCAGTTGCCGCGGATTGCGCCAGCATACATATGAACAGAAGAATGTTGGCCGGATACATATACCCCGCCCGCAGACCATGCGCCACCGCCGCCGGCACCGGTGCCGGCTCCGGATATATTACCTGCGATGATGCCGGGTATTGAGCCCGGGGGTAGGTCTCTGTTAATAACAAGCGTTGCACCGGCTCGTACAGACACGCCGCCGCCAGGGCCCTCGGCAACATTGCCGTGTATCAGCCAGTTGTCGCGCGCATTGTTTACGAAGGAATTCCTGTTAGCTGCCGTGTGAGCATTTAACAGAACATTTGTAGACGCTGTAACATTGTTTAAAACGGTTGGCAGATGACCGTGGTCATAGCCTATTACGCCACCATTGAGATACATGCGTGCGGTTGCACCCTCTAAGTCTACGCCACCACCACGTAGGGCTACGTTATTCCTAATCACGCTGTTCCTTTGCATTGTTAAGACACCGCTTGTAACTCGTATGCCACCGCGGGCACCAGTTACGGCCGCCCTGGCTCCGGCACTGGTACGCCCGTCTATGATAATGTTTGTCAGCATTAAGCGCCCGCCGCCGTTGATTAAAAAGTGGCGGCCATCTGCGGCACCACCGGTGCCTGTGCTCCTGCGCAGCTCGTGCTGTACATTGGTTGGATGTACGCCAAAATTGGGGTTGGGGCCCGCTGTTACATTGGTGCCGTATGTTGTTAGTAAGATATTTTGCCCTGCACCAATGATAAAGCCTGTAGTTACTTCTATAGTGCCCCCTACTTGTATCAGCCAAAACTCGTTGTTGGTGACACCTGTGTTGGGTGCAGCGGTAATTGCAGCAGAAAGCGCTGCAAAGGTTGTAACAGCCGCCGCCGGGCTGCCTGGGTGGATTGTCCCCGTAAGCAGTTGAGATGGCTCAAACCCGATATAGCCACCCAGCTCAGAAATACCATGTCCGTCGTATGGGTAATACCCTCCGCCGCCTTCTTCTGATTCATCATAGCTGTTGTCATCAAGCTCTAGCTCTTGGTAGCCGGGCAAGTCCCCATACCCTGGGGCATGTCCGTATAGGTCATAGTCATTGTTGCCTATTTCATATTCCAAATAGGCAGGTGCATGATAAAACTCATGCGGTGCACTGCCTTCGCCGTAGTCGTAGTACGCACCGTCATAGTCATACTCTTCGTGGCTGTAGTTGTAACCCTCGTGTGCGTAACCTTCGTACGCGTGGCCATCATGCTCGTAGTTATACCCATCTATGTATGTGTACAACGGCCCAGCATCACCAATAATCTCACCGGAGTCGTTGTCGAAGGCGAAAACAGCAATACCGGCTACAATAAACAAGCCAAGAAACGTAAGCAGTGCACGCGACAAGCCTTTGTTTTTTTTCTTTTTTGACTTGACGGGCCTGTAGTTTGGCCTTGCAGGAACATGTTTTTTGTAGTTCATATGAAGTTCTCCTTTACGCGGTATTTACGAGGCAGTGGTTATGTAGCAATATTTATACTTCTTTTTCTTGCAAACCTCTGTTTTTATCACGTTTTTTTAGTAGTTTGTTTATTGCGTTGGTTTCTTCCCTGAAATGTGCAATGTTTAAAAATACTGCAATCAGGTGTATTGCTGCGGCCATAGCCACCAAAAATATCACAGGTGTAGCACCAAACCAGTCGAACGCTATCCCAAAAATGACCAGTACGGCGGTGGTGTATGCGATGTCTATAAATACTTCCAGCGCCAGGTACTTGCTTTCGAACTTGCTTGTAACAAGTAGCCCCAAATGGATGACGATGTTGGCCGCAAATATCAGCAGTGCCGTACGGCTAAAATATAGGTCAAACCCCAAAAGGTTTATAAAAACCGAAAGCACAACAATAGCAAGCCCGGTTGTAGCCATCACGTTGGTAATCGTCTTTCTCATGCTTGCATACCCCCTCCCTGCAATGCCTGCTTTATATTTTCCAGGTATTTCCTTGTTATGAATAGCCGTTCCCCATTGTCTAGGGTGGCTTCCATACGGCTGTTGAATAATGGGGTTATGGAGTCTAGTACATTTATGTTTAGTACATAGGATTTGCTTATTTGTACAAACCCTAAGTGCGCAAAATCTTCCACAATCTGATATAGTCGAAGTTCTGTTTTATAAACATCCTGCTTGCAATACGCAAATGTCCTTCTGTCCACGCTTTCAAAATAATAAATGTCTGATAAATTTATGTACTTGTCACGGCCGTCTTGGCTGCATTTTATGCGCGTGTTTAACGACTGCAACATGGCAGCAATACGCTCTACGTCTTTGTTCATTTGTGCGTATTTAATGACAATTTCAATTTCATCCACGGATAAATTTTGTTCTAATTTTACAACCATTGTGTCACCCACTTTTAATTATACCGATGGATTTAATCAAGATTATACAAATACTGTAACACGAATGCAAGATTTTGCTACTAAGGTGCAAGAATGTGATACTAAGATACAATGCATGTTTTTTTGAGATAATAATGATGTGAAATATTATTGGCAAAATGCTGAGTTTCATACATGTTAACATTTTATTAAATTTTCACTAAAAAATCAACTTATATTGGAATGCCGTATGCGTGAGCCAACACTGTCACATAGCGAATAGAACAAAATGCAGATTGACCAAATTAGAATAACTAGTTGACACATGCAATAACTTGCTATACTCTCCACCGCAACAAACCGTTGAGACGGAAGTAAAGACTCTTACGCGCCATACAGAGAGCCTGGATTTGCGAATAACATTTGTATTACAAATCATATTCGCAATAGCTGAGAGCAGGTAGGAAAAGCGGATAGTCAAATGGGCCGTTGAGGGCATGGTCAAAGGCATATGGGTTTCTCCCGGGGCCGAGTATTCCATGACGTGAGAGCATACGTTAGTTGCGAGGGGTATGTTAGTACCCTGTGAGGGCACGGGTTTTACTCGTGAATCAAGGTGGCACCGCGGATATATTCATCCGTCCTTGGCAGATATTATTTATTTGTCGAGGAGAGATGTTTTTTATTTTGAGGAAACTGCACTGCTATATTATGGGTTTAGATGATACCGATAAACCATTATGAAGCAGTAAACATTGTGTTGGGGCTGTGCCCCATGTGAGTCGAGAGGAGAAAATCATGAAAAAATCTAGTTTATTAATAATTACTATGCTTTTGCTGTTGGCCTTAGCCGCTTGCGGGTCAGACTCGGGTAACGGGTACCGCTTTACTGTGGGTGTTATACAGATGATGGACCACCCATCGCTTAACGAGATAAGGATAGCCTTTTTGGATGAGATGGAGCAGTTGGGCTTTACAGATGTAGACTTCGACATAAGAATCGGGCCCGGCGCAGACATGACAGCGCTTACATCTATAGCGCAGGTGTTTGTGGGCAACGAAGTGGACCTTATAATGTCTATAACAACGCCCGCTACGCAAGCCGTGGCCAATGTTACGTCTGATATCCCAATAGTTTTTGGCGCTGTGTCTGACCCTGTAGCCGCCGGGCTTGTTGCGGACCTTAACCGGCCAGACCGTAATATAACCGGCACATCCGACAACTTGGCTGTAGAACTGGTATTTGAGCTGGCTAGGCAGCTTGCGCCGGATGCACGTACATTTGGGCTTGTATACAACCTGGGGGAAGATAACTCCGTGGCTATTATAAACCGGGTAAAAGCTTACTTTGCCGCCAATGGCTTGTACTACTACGAAGCGCCAGTAACAGGCACAGCGGATGTGCAGCAAGCAGCACTTTCCCTTGTTGGGCGTGTGGATGCTTTTTTCACACCTACAGACAATACTGTAGCGGCTGCAATGCCTGTGTTTGCGCAGGTTGCCATAGAGGCGGGTTTGCCAATTTTTACGGGTGCAGACTCTATGGTTGCGGACGGCGGCCTTGCAGCCGTGGGTGTAAATTATACAATACTTGGGATAGAAACTGCCAGGATTGCAGCCAGGCTGCTAGAAGGCGAAGCTATAGCCGATGTCCCGGTTGTGGTAATGTCGGAGTTTACGCCTACAGTCAACCGCGAAACTGCGGAGGCCATTGGCATAGACACAGACGGGTTGGTAGGGGTTAATTTCCGCTAATATATCAGAATGGAGATTATTATGACATTGGTCGCGTTTTCTGGTGCTGTACAGCTTGGGTTGATATTGTCGCTGTTGGCTCTTGGGATTTTTATTGTATATCGCATCTTGGGTGTGCCGGATTTGACTGTGGAAGGTAGTTTTGCTGCAGGGGCCTCTGTGAGTGCTGTGCTTACTGTTAGTGGCAGGCCGTTTATGGGGCTTGTTGCGGCGGCTTGTATGGGGGTGGTTGCAGGTATGTGTACCGCCTTCTTGCAAACCAAGATGCGTGTACAACCAATACTGGCCGGTATATTGACTATGATGGCGTCGTTTTCTGTTAACTTGTATATCATGAATGGCCGGCCCAATATCCCGCTTTTGCGGGAAGAAACATTGTTTACCATACTTGCTACGCGCTTTGGCAGTATCCAGGCAGCGCGGTTTGTATTGCCGCTGGTTGTAGTGTTAATAAGTGTTGCCTTGCTGGGTGTATTTTTTCACACCCGGCTGGGCCTTGCGGTACGCGCAACAGGGGACAATGAAGAAATGTGCCGTGCATCTTCTATTAATACCACGTTTACGAAGTTTGTGGGGTTGGCAATTGGCAATGCATTGGCGGCACTTGGTGGCGGGCTTATTGCGCAGTATCAAGGATTCGCGGATATAAACATGGGTTTTGGGATGGTGGTTGTGGCATTGGCCTCCCTTATAATAGGAGAGGCGATTTTTGGCAGGCGCACGATGCTGTGGAATATCGGCTCTGTGGTAGTGGGGGCGGTAATATACCGCATCATATGGGCGTGGGCGTTTAGTTTTAGGATTGACCCAGCCAACCTAAGGGCAATATCGGCGCTTATTGTTGCGGTTGCAATATCTTACCCAGCCATAAAAAACATGTGCGCGGTTTACAAACTTAAAAGAAACGCAAAAAAACGGGCAAGGGGTAGATATCATGCTTAGGCTAGAGAATATTTCCAAAACCTTTCACGCGGGTACACCCAACCAGCGTGTTGCGCTGTGCGATGTAAGCCTATATTTGCCCAAAGGCGACTTTGTGACTATCGTTGGCGGCAACGGTGCGGGCAAGACCACGCTAATGAACGCAATTTCTGGTGTATTTCTTGCAGATGGCGGCAGTATTGTGCTAGACGGGCAAGATATAACTTTTTTGCCAGAGCATAAGCGGGCCAAGCACATAGGCCGGTTGTTTCAAGACCCTATGAAAGGCACCGCCCCCAACATGACCATAGCAGAAAACCTTGCACTGGCTTACAAACAAGCCTCTGGCGGCAGTATGCGTGTGGGTATTGGTAAAAAGTTGCTGGCTTACTTTGCAGAGCAACTGGCCTTGCTTGAGCTGGGGTTAGAAGACAGGCTTAAGACCAAGCTGGGGCTACTCTCTGGTGGGCAGCGGCAAGCCGTGACACTGCTTATGGCCACAATTTGCACACCCAAGCTACTTATGCTAGACGAACACACAGCAGCACTTGACCCAGCAACAGGCGAGAAAGTCCTGCGCCTGACCCAGGAAATAATCCAAAAAGAAAAAATCACTACAATAATGGTGACTCATAATATTGCATCTGCATTGGAGCTGGGCAACCGCACTATTATGATGGACAACGGGAAAGTAGCGCTAGACTTGTCTGGCGATGCCCGCAAAAGTATGACGGTAGAAGCGCTGATGACAAAGTTTAAGTTGAGTGTGTAGCATTGTCACCTACGGGCATTGGGCCCCAGCGCTTGTTTATGAATTTCTTTGTTCTGATTAGGGTTTTGCACCTTTGTGCCGTCGGATTCGCTTATCCAGTCCTTGGCGGTTTCTAGTGTGCCGGTGAGGCCGGTTGTTTCGTTGGAGCCTTTATCTTTTTTGTTTTTACTACTCATGTTTAATTCATACCTCCTGGGATTGTGATTATTATAGTAATCCCCCATGAGGTTTTTTTTATGTAAAAAAGTGTTGACACGTACAGACTACCGTGGTAGTATAGCAATCACAAACTATTGCAATAGTCTGGCGGGCAAGTTTTACGCTTGCCGCAAACGAAAGGAGAATCACAATGAACACAAAGTTGTTTGATTCCGAATTAAAAGTCATGGAGGTGATATGGAAAGAAGGGGCGCTACCTGCTAAGGCCATAGCAGATGCTCTAGCAAAGTCCATAGGTTGGAACAAAAACACTACGTACACAGTAATAAAAAAATGCATAGAAAAAGGCGCGATAGAAAGGTCCGAGCCCAATTTTATATGCCGTGCAATCGTAAACAAAGACGATGTACAAAGCACAGAAGTTGACGAACTGGTAGATAAATTATTCGACGGTTCTACAGAGCTATTGTTTGCATCGTTGGTTGGGCGCAACAAGCTACCACCCGATATGATAGAGAAGTTAAAGCATATTGTGGGCGAACAACCGCAAACACAACAGCCATACACAACAGGAGGCAAAAATAAGTGAATATTTTATTAGAAATGAGCTTAGCCGGGGCATTATTGGTTTTGGTAATTATCCTGGTGAGGGCACTTGTCATGCACAAGCTACCCAAGACTACATTGTTGATATTGTGGGCTATTGTGCTTGTCCGCCTTCTTGTACCCTTTTCTATACCTTCACAGATTAGTGTTTTCAACCTAACTGGTATGTCAAATGGCCATGTGGCAGAGCTTCATATACCGGAAATATATGAAGCCCCGCCAACCATGCCATTAGCACCTGCCCCTATATGGCAGTTTCAAAATACCGTCACACCAGGCACAAATGCAACAGCAGTGGCAAGCGAGACCGTAAGCCTGCCTGGCAACCAAGGTCTGCCCGCCATTAACCCAATAATGCTAGTTTATTTCGTTGGTTTGATTTTGTCTACAATATTTTTTACTGTGTTGTACGCCAAGCATTATAAGGAGTTTATGACTTCATTGCCTGTAAACAATTTATTTGTTACGCAGTGGCTAAGTGCGCATAAGCTCAAAAGGCGTATCCGCATCCGTGTCTCGGACAAAGTAACCACACCTCTAACCTACGGTGTACTGCGCCCAGTTATACTAATGCCAAAAGACACAGACTGGACCAACGACAGCCAGTTAAAATATATACTTGCCCACGAGTATATACACATCCGCCGCTTTGATGCGCTTACAAAAATTATTATGACAGCGGCGCTGTGCATCCATTGGTTTAACCCGATGCTATGGGCGATGTATTTCTTATTCAACCGCGATATGGAGATAACCTGCGACGAAGCAGTTATAAGGATGTTTGGGGAAACCTCAAAAAAAGGCTATGCCCTAACCCTAATAAACATGATAGAGCGCAGAAGTTATTCTCCTGTTTTGTACAACAATTTTAGCAAACATGCTATCGAAGAAAGGATAACAGCAATTATGAAAATAAAAAAAGCTACATTAATAAGCACCATGGTGGCCCTGGCAATAATAATCACCACAGCCGCGGTATTTGCAACAAACGGGGTAGACAGTCATACCCCTGTATATCTGGCACCATCTGGCAGTAACCCCAGCCACAATAATGAAAATACCCCATTAACAGCACCCGAAAGTACACGGGCATATGATGTCGAAGTCGTTACTATAGATGACGCATACGACTTTGACCCAGGTACACCAGGGCCAAATGACTTGACCGCCGAAGCCGCAGCAGCAATAGGCGCAGATGCACTTAAGGCACTGTTTGGTGCCAACCTAAGCGGTACAACAATAAGCATGAGCTTTGAAGGAAGAGTTGAAGCCGCAAGCGGTCGCGGGCAAGATACAAGTTGGCATTCTAACCTACTAGACAGGTGGGGCACACAACTAGGCATGACTGTGGACGAAATCCTAGACTACGTGCGCGAAAGAAGCGAGCGTGACTATACCTTCGAAGTAGGCCTAGATGTAGACAGTTTGGCAAGTGTTGTCGAGCTTACTTCTGACGAGTTTATGCACGTAGTAATGATGGTATACATCCAACAAAGGTCATATGCTGCAGCACAGCGCTGGGCATACGACCTTGGCATGACGCTGGATGAGTTACTAGAATATATGATGCTAACAGGCAACATGGAGGACAAAGCCAATACAGTAGGCGTAGAAGTAGACCAATTTGTACACACATTGGGTAGCGTATGGAACGTAGCAGTGACAAACTGGGAATCACGTACACGGCCAGGCATGTGGCATGGTACAATCACGCCAGCCGGTAGTTATTGGGCAATGTACTTCTTCACAGTTAACGCCGAAACCGGGGCGTTTATTGGTGCCAATTATAGCCCTTGGGCCATAGATACTGTGGGTATGCCTATGGGTGGTTTATCCTTCTCTGCTGCAATGCAAGCACATGACTCAAGCGATATGCCTGAGCTTACTGCCCAGCACAACAACGACTACGCCATCCTTGCAATGGATATTGCCCACGAGACAAATATACTAGATGGCGCAGTTGCAAGAGCAAAGATTTCTACCATAGCAAGCGGGAGGAATCAAGCAACCAGCGAGCAGACTATGGAAATAGTTGTAGCTGTGCAGTGTGCGAATGGCATGACAGTAATCATGGTTTTTGACTGGTCCTTACAAGGCCAGTCAACCCTAATAGCCACAAGCGTACAGGAAGCTGGTTGGGAGCCCTGGGACCAATTTGGGTTTGAGTGGGTTGCGCGATAAAGAGTTAAACCGCCTACATTGCTAGTATAAGCCGAAGCAGTCCAGGGAATTTATGTCCCGGATTGCTTCGGCTTTTTTGTTGTTATGCCGTAGAGAAATATTAAATAAAATAATTTTAACAAAGGGGGTTGACAAACGCGCTTCTGTGTCGTAAAGTACTATACAACACACAGTAATACTTGTTGCGAGATAATATGCAATGCGAAATACCTAATAAAAGGAGGAACTAAATTGAGTGGAGGAATCAACCCGTCTGCCCTAATAAGCGGGCACATAGACATTATACTGCTTAAAATCATCTCTTTAGAGGATGGCTACGGCTACAGCATAAGCAAAACAATTTCATATATCACCAACGACACATGTGAAATAAAAGAAGCTACGCTGTACTCCGGCCTGCGCCGTCTAGAAGCAGAGAAACTAATCGCCTCATACTGGGGCGACGAGAGCCAAGGTGGGCGAAGGAAGTATTACACCCTAACCCAAGCCGGCCAAGAAATCCTACAAGAAAACAAAATCAAATGGGAAATGACCAAGGACATAATGGACACCATCTTAAAATGGGAGGAGAATAACCATGAAAAATCGCGGAGAAATTAATTTAGCCATGGCAAAAAATTATGTAATGAACAGGGCCGCAAACGGCCAGTACTACACCCCGCAACAAGTAAAATCAGAAGGCTTGCATGAGTCCATGATAGAGTGGAAAGGCATATCAAAAACCATTAAAAATTTGATATCATTCAAAGGATGGAGGCGTAACTATGACCGCAATGCGTATATCCCGGTATGTGAATGATTTATTTTTCGACGTAGTAGAAAACGATAAAGCTCGCGAGCAAAAAGAAGAACTGTGCCTACACCTGACCGAGCGTGTAAACGACTATATGGCCGCAGGGCTTACATTTGATGAAGCTTTCGAAGCTGCAAAAGACGGCCTGGGCGACACAGAGGAGCTTATAAGCGGGTTTGAGCGGAAGCGCGCAATTGTATTTGACGACTTGGATGAAGATTACGGCATCCACTTTCAAGCGCGCTTCAAGAAGGTGCGCTTCAAAGGGCTGATGGTGAAGCTTGTGTCTCTTGCGCCGTTTATATACATCATCATGGGGGTGACCCAGCATATATGGGCACCAGATTGGTGGACATGGGGCTGGTGGACATGGGGTTGGGTAATTATCCCTATAGCTGCAATAGTAAGCAACGGATTCGGATTAAATTCAATTGTAGCGCTTTCGCCTTTTGCATATGTACTAATGGGTATTTTCTTTGGCTGGTGGGCGTGGGGATGGCTTATTATCCCGGTGTCGGGAATCCTGTTTACGTCTGACCGAAAGAAAAAGAAAAGGAGAAGGAAAGCTAAAGACATAGACGGAGTTATTGAGATAGAGAAGGACGGCAAACTAATTAAAATAGACAAGATTGCCGGTACTGTTGATATCATAGAAACAGACGACAGGAGTAATTAGTAGATAGTGCGAACGTAAACATCAATAAAGCCGACCATTACGCAGAGGTTAGACGCGTAATGGCCGGCTTTTTACTATTTGTGGATAAAATCAAAAACTGGCCTATGTGCGATGCTGTAGCGTTCAATGTTTTTATGAAGATTTTCATTATACGTGATTAGTGCCGCTGTGTTAGCGGATAAATGCTCTGATCTCTGGAGAGGGCCGGCATCATCCAAGTCTTGTTGTAGTGACGATTCAAATGTTACTTTAATGTCCTGGTAAGTGGCAACACGTTCTTCATCAAGAAGATATAAAGCTTGAGCATATTTGTACTTTAAAGAATGCCTGTCTGCTCCGGGGAGAGCAAGCTCTTTTTGGTAATCATCCGTTAGCATTTTTAAGCGGTTAATAAAATCAGTGGTAGAATCATTATCACGTTTTAGAAATATATCTAAAATAACAGGGGCTCTGCTCGCCATGTTGGCCTCCTTATAGCTGATACAAGATAGAATTTTATATTTACATTTGACGACAAAAGATTACATATTATAATAATAGTTGGTGGACTATTGCAAACCACTTTTATTCCTTTCCATTTTGTTTTATTGACAAGACTCATCATAATGCATAGAGGAGGACTAAAGTGAAACATTCAGTTCAAAAGCTATCAGACATTTATCGGGTTTGGCAAACAAACCCCGAGACCGGGTTGACGGATGAATTGGCCGCCGAAATCCGCGAGGTGAAAGGGCTTAATGCCTTTGAAGAGGAAAAGAAGGCTACTGTCTTCCAAAAAGTTATTCACCATATGCGGGATTTTACATGTCTTATTCTTTTTCTTGCTGGCGGCATAGCACTTGTATCGGCGTTTATGCCGGATTCAGACAAAGGCTTTACCGATGCAATTGTTATATTTAGTATCGTTGTGTTAAACCTGACCTTGGCAGTAAGGCAAGAGCTGGGTGCAGAAAAAGCACTGGAATCTCTAAAGCGTATGACAGCGCAGATGACCACAGTCATCCGTGGCGGTACAAAGCAGGTTATTAATGCAGAGTTGCTGGTCCCTGGTGACATTTTGCATCTGGAAGCCGGTGACATGATACCAGCCGATGCTAGGCTCATCGAAAGCATAGGCCTCAAAGTTGACGAGGCCATTCTTACTGGGGAGAGTGTCCCCGTCGAAAAAGACCATTCTTTTATACCCGACGAAAAAGCCCCGCTGGGCGACCAATTAAATATGTTGTTTTCTGGCTGCTTAGTAACAAGCGGCAAGGCCAAAGCCGTAGTTGTGCAAACCGGGATGACAACAGAAATGGGCAAGATAGCCGGCCTTTTAAGCTCTACAAAAAAAGAGCGCACACCGTTACAGCACAAGATGGACAGGTTAATCAAGGTTATATGCGCCCTTGCCATTGTTTCATCGTCTACGTTGTTTTTGCTGTCATGGGCCTACGGCGTGCCGCTACTTGAAAGATTACTTAGTGCCGTTGCACTGATGGTTGCCGCAATCCCGGAAGGCTTGCCAATCATCCTTACTATCACCCTTGCTTACGGCATCCTTACCATGGCAAAGAAAAACGCCATTATAAGAAAAATCCCTGCGGTGGAAACTTTGGGCAGTGCCTCTGTTATCTGCTCAGACAAGACAGGGACATTGACCATGAACCGCATGTCTATACAACAGGTATGGGCTGCCGGACATGACCCTATTAACGCAAAGGACGATTTCAACCAGCAACAGATGGGTGTTGTTGAGATGATGAGCCTAGCCAGCAACGCATCCATAACCATCACAGATAGCGAAGAAAGAGTAGTTGGTGACCCAACAGAGGTAGCCATTGTGCGGCTGCTAATGGATAAAAATATTGCAAAAGAGGATTTAGAAAAAACATACCCAAGAGTGCATGAGATACCCTTTGACTCTGCCAGGAAACTGATGACGACAGTCCATAAATGGCAAGACAATAGATTTATATCCATTACAAAGGGAGCTTTTGACAGGATCCCCATAGACGTAACTGGCGAAAGCTTAAACGCTGCCGTATGCATCCACGACCAGTTTGCCGAAAAAGCCCTGCGGGTCTTGGCAGTGGGGTATAAATATTATGATACCTTGCCCCAAGACTTAAGTGCAGAGGAATTGGAGCAGGGGCTCAATTTTGCTGGCTTTGTTGGCATGATAGACCCACCGCGCCCAGAAAGCAAACCAAGCGTACAAACTGCCAGGGAAGCGGGCATAAAAACAATTATGATTACCGGCGACCACGCACTTACCGCATCCGCAATAGCGCGTGAAATAGGAATCCTTTGCGATGACGGCGAGGTAGTAACAGGGACAAAACTAGCAGAGATGACCCAAGAGGAGCTTACCGCAAACGTAAAAGATTACTCTGTATATGCAAGGGTCACACCAGAGGATAAGCTGCGTATTGTCCAAGCATGGCAGTCACATAGGGAAGTTGTTGCAATGACAGGCGACGGCGTGAATGACGCGCCGGCTCTAAAAGCAGCAGATGTGGGTGTGGCCATGGGCTCTGGCACGGATGTTTCAAAAAATGCAAGTGATATCATACTCACAGATGATAATTTTGCCTCAATTGTTTCGGCCGTGGCCGAAGGGCGAAGGGTTTATGATAATATCCGCAAAGTACTCATATCCCTAATCCCCAGCAATATTGCTGAAATAATCGTTATGATTTTGGGCTTTATAATATGGCGTTCGACACCTCTTGCCGCTTTGCAGTTATTGTTTATTAATGTTGTGGCAGATGGTATACCAGATTTGTGTATGTGCCGGGAAGAGCTAGAGCCCGATGCCATGAGAAGGAACCCCATATCAAAGGATAAAAGCGTATTTGCCTACGGGCTGGGTATAAGAACCGGGATAGCTGCAATCAATTTTACTGTTGTTTCCATGCTTGGCTATTTCCTTGGCGCGTTTGTCCAGATACACCCCAATTTTGCGCCGTCCCATGAAATAGGCATGACCATGGCGTATGTCATCCTTGCTATGGCATCTGTTGTTAATATTCTCAATGTTAGAAGCTTTAACTATTCGCTGTTTACAATAGGGTTTACGTCCAACAAGCTGTTGTTTGGCGGGATTTGCCTTTCATTGACACTTGTTGGTTTAACGGCTCTAGTGCCGGGCGTGCGGGAAGTGTTTTACTGCGTACCACTTAGTTTACAGCACTGGTTTATAATACTTGGCTTTGGTATTTCGCCTTTCTTTGTGATAGAACTGACCAAACTCTATCTAAGAAGAAGAAAGAGGACAGTTGGCGGTGCTGCTTTGGTGAATGTCTAGGTCTATACATCTAAGTTCATACATGTCATAAAAAATACGCCTACGTTTACGGCAAAAGCCGTTAGCGTAGGCGTATTTTTTACATATGATTTAATTTACATTGCAGCGGCCTTAGCCTCCCGCATATCCCTAATCCTAAAGCACAGCTTCAATAGCTCAACAACCAAAAGGTGCGTGCCGGTCAGCAAGATAATAATCCCCCAATGCCGCAAGCTAATACCAACAACATCAAATACGGCCTGGAAAGGTGGGAACAGTGCAACTACCAAAGAGAACGCAATAGCACCCACAACGCTAAAGAAAACACCCTTGTTGGAAAGCAGCCCAACCGTGAAAATAGAAAGTGTTGAGCGGGTATTGAACGTATCAATTATAGATGCCCAGCTTAGCACCATGAATGCCATGGTTATGCCAACCGGGAAGTTGGCGTACTCGCGGTTTCTTAGCAGGTCCCAAGTCCAATTGCCTGCACCCGGTATAAGGAAATCAGGCGAAACTTGTACATATGCCCCAAATATAAACGCAGCCATCACAAGTATCGAGAATGAAACGGCACGTACTGCAATAAACGTACCAACCCTGTTGGCAAATATCCCAGAGCCCTTTTTGATGGGCTTGCGCTTCATAACGCCAGGCTCTGGCTGCTCGAAAGCCAGGAAGAAGCCGGGGATACCGTCATACACAACATTGATTATTAATATCTGCATTGCCGTGATTGGCGATATGCCAAGTAGCAGCATACCCAGTAGCAGCACAAATATCTCCGCAAAGTTTACCCCAAGCAGGAACTGTATGGTCTTGCGGATATTGTCATATGACGTGCGGCCTTCAGATATCGCGTCTACTATGGTGGCAAAATTATCGTCTGTTATAACCATGTCTGCAGCGTTCTTGGAAACTTCTGTGCCTGTGATACCCATTGCGGCACCTACATCTGCGGCTTTAAGGGCCGGTGCGTCGTTTACGCCGTCACCGGTCATGCATATTACTTCCCCGTGGGCAAGCCATGCTTGCACAATTCGTATTTTATCTTCCGGGCTTACACGGGCATATACAGATACTTCTTTTACACATGCTTCCAAGTCTTGTTGTGACATTGTGTTAAGGTCACTACCTGTGAGGGAGCGGTCGCCGTCTTGATAAATACCTATTTCTTTTGCAATGGCTACTGCCGTAACAATATGGTCGCCGGTAATCATGACAGTACGTATGCCGGCATCTTTTGCGCATTGTACTGCCTGGGCACTCTCTGGCCGGGGTGGGTCTATCATACCTATTAGGCCCATGAATGTCAGGTCTTTTTCCAGGCCTTCTTCTGTTAGGTCTTGTGGTATGTCGTCATAAATCTTGTACGCTATTGCTATGACCCTTAGCGCTTTTTCTGCAAACTGGTCGTGTATTTGTGTGGCTTTTGCAAGTTCTTGGTCTGTCCAGTTAACGGGGATGCGGTCGAACGCGCCTTTGGTTACTACGATATATTTTGTGCCTTTTAGGTAATGGTGCACTGTAGTCATGCGCTTGCGGCCCGAGTCAAAGGGCAGCTCATGTACACGGGGGAAGTCCCTCTCGGCTTGCACGCGGTTCATGCCCTTGTCGTGTAGTAGCCGTATAATTGCTATCTCTGTTGGGTCGCCAATTACGTGCTCGTCTTCGTCGCCGCGTATTTCTATTGTTGCGTTGGAGCAGGAAGTTAATAGCTCTAGCATATGGGTTTGGTCGTCATTAAAGTCGTCTTTAGCGCTGGCTGGCTCGTAACCTACATGCCATAGACTGCGGATTTTCATTTTGTTCATGGTTAGGGTGCCGGTTTTGTCGGAACAGATTACAGATGTATTGCCCACGGTTTCTACCGCGGATATTTTACGTATTATGGTTTTCTTTTTAACCATGTTGTATACGCCAAAGGAGAGTATCATGGTTACGATAATCGGCAGGGTTTCTGGTACTGCGGCAACACCCAGTGCTACAGCCAATAGCAGCATCTCTAGCACTTCGTTGCCATGCAAGAAAAAGCCTACCAGGAACATAACAACACCGCTTACAAGGGCTATCGCGGATATGCGCATTGCCAGTTGCTGTAACCTTTGCTGCAGCGGGGTTTTTTGTTTTTGGGTAGAATTGAGCAGGCTGGCGATTTTGCCCATTTCTGTATTCATTGCTGTTTCAACTACTACGGCACGGGCGCGGCCATTGGTTACAAGACAGCCAGAGTAGACCATGTTTAGCCTGTCGCCCAGGGGTACTTCTTCGCTTATAACCACGTCTGGTTTCTTGTCTATGGGTTGGCTTTCGCCTGTTAGGGCGGCTTCTTCTACTTGTAGGCTGCTAGCTTCTATTAGCCTGGCGTCTGCTGTTATGACATCGCCTGCGTTGAGCTCTATAATATCGCCAACTACTAGCTGGTTTGCGTCTATAATTTGCTTTGTGCCGTCTCTTATTACTGTTGTTTTGAAGCTGTTCATCTTTTTTAGGGCATCCAGGGCTTTTGCGGCTTTACCTTCCTGGTGCACGCCCAGTACTACGTTAATAATTACAATGCTTAGTATTACGCCTACCTTGGCCCAGTCGCTGCCGCTTCCTGTGCCGTCTGCCCTATTTAAGAAAGCCGCTACGGTTGCAATTATTGTGGCGGCTATAAGTACCATTGATGGTATTTCCATCAGGTGATGGAGGGTTTTTTGTAGTAGGGTTTCCTTTTTTTCTTCGTCAAACTCGTTAAGGCCGTATTTTTGTTGGCGTGTGGTTACTTCTTGGGTGGTTAGGCCCGTGGTGGGGTTGGTTTGCTTTTTTTCTATGATTTCGCTGATGCTTTCTTTGACCCACTGCATCGCATCTACCTCCTTTATATTACATATTGGCTGTCTTTGGGTTGGGCGGCATCCAGCTCTGCTTTTTTTGCTTCGTAACCGGGGCGGCCAAACAGGGCGTATGTTGCGTCTTTGCCTTCTTCTACGCCTGGCTGGTCGAAGGCGTTAATGTTTAACAGTTCCCCCGCGAATGCAGTAGCTACTTCAAAGAAGTACAACAACTGACCTACAGACTGTGACGTTACTTTGGGCAGGGTTATGGTCATATTCATGCGGCCGGCCTTGGTAAGCGCGTACTCTGTAGCGGTTTGCATGGTTTTTAGCAGTTGGTTATGAGTTGTGCCGCCAAGGAAGCCCAGGCTTGGCATGTCGGCATAGGTGTTGGGGATGGTTATGGTCTCGCGGTATTCGTCCACGCCAATTAGTACTACTATCTTGTCATATGGCCCTTCGGCATATAACTGCACTTGAGAATGCTGGTCTGTTGAGCCAAGGGCATTTACCGGGGTCTGGCCGGTGTGGACTGTCTTGCCGTCTAGGTCATACTTCTTACCCAGCGACTCTGCCCATAGCTGCCCATACCAGGCGGCTATCAGCTTTAAAGAGTCTGCATATGGCATTAGGACAGATATATTTTTGCCCTGTGCAAGCCCCAGGCAGTGCAGTGCCGCAAACATATGCGCTGGGTTTTTGGCTATATCGTCTTGTTGGCACATGGCGTCCATTTGTGCGGCACCTTCTAGTAGACCTTCTATGTCTATACCGCAAAAAGCTGCCGGCAACAGGCCCACTGGGGTCAACTCAGAAAAACGGCCCCCTACAGCGCTAGGCACATAAAAAGTCTTGTACCCTTCCTTCTTGGCTATGGCTATCAAGTTACCGCTTTCTGGGTCTGTTGTGCATACTATATGCTTGCGGGCGGCTTCTTTGCCAAGTTTGTCCTCAAGCATTGCCTGGATTATCATAAACTGGCTCATGGTCTCGGATGTGCTGCCGGACTTGGAAATTACATTAAACAAGCAGCGCGTAGGGTCTATGGTCTGGAACAGGTATACAAGACGCTCTGGGTCTACGTTGTCTACTACATATAGCTTTGGGTTGTTGCCGCGTTTTTCTCGTGGCAACTCGTTATAAAATGGGTGGTTTAGGGCTTGCTGCACGGCTAGTGGCCCCAAGGCCGAGCCGCCTATGCCCAGTACTACGAAAGCGTCGATTTGCGGTTTCATTTGTGCTGTGTAAGCTTGTATATCTTTTACAATTTGTGCTTGGTTGTATGGCAGGTCCCGCCAGGCCATTTGTGGGCGCTTTTCTTTCATTGCGCGTGTGGCTTTTTCTATTTGTGGGGTTAGGGCAGTAAGGGCATTAATGGGGATACCCTCGGGGCCAATGCGTTCTGCCAACATGTTGTTATAATCCATTTTCATGTGAGTTCTTCCCTTTCTTATTTTAACTTTACCACTATGCATAGTTTAACCCATTGTTTATAGCATATTATGCAAAAGTGGTAAATAGAAAGTTTATTTGCCAATGTGGCTGTATGATCGCATATGCTTTTAAAAACGCCTGTATAAGGGCAAAAACTTGCAAAAGACACGTGATCGCCTTTATCATTTGTATCAAAACCCAAACCGTATGGTATATACCGGTAAGGATATTTCATATAAAATGCGTATAACGTAGTATAGATATCTATAAGAGCAAAGGAGAAGTCAAATGTCTGATAAAAAAATGCAAATCTTACAACGCCTAGAGTCAGGCGAAATAACAGCAGATGAGGCCCTGGCAATGATAAGCCAGATAAACGACACGCACACACCACCACACGAGTCTAAGCATGTAGACCCAAGCCCAGCAGACCCCAGACAAATAAACCCAAACACGCACCAGCATCACCAGAGCCACGACCAAGAAAACTATGGTGATTACGAGCACCATGCCCCAGACTGGGTAAACAACCTAGTGGGCTGGGTAGGCGATGTGGTAGAAGAAATTACAGACAGTGTAAGAGATGCGGATGTATCTGTTAATATTTCGGATTTTTTTAGCGGCGAATACGGCCACTATAAAAGAACAGAAAATTTCACGTCAAAGCCTGTACTTCAAGGCCTGGCCAAGCTAGAGCTAAACGGTAAAAACGACATTGTCGAGATTTATGCCTACGACGGGGACTGTGTACAAATACGCTGTGAATACGATGCACGCCGCGCAGACAACTACGTGCATTTCCTTGATGACAATGGCAATGTTGCGCTATGGTTTGACGACAAGACGATGCGCTCTGTAAGGGTTATGTGCTATGTACCTCGTGTGCATATAGGACATATCCACGCCACAACCAAGAACTCGCGTATCCAGGTAGCGGACATAATCGCAGACGAGATTAATCTTACAACCAAAAACGACAAAATAGTAATAGAATCCGTAAACTGCAACAGCCTAACCGCAATAACCAAAAACGATAATATCAAAGCCATAGCTGTCTCAGGCGATAATATATCCCTAGAAACCACCAATGCAAAAATAATGGCCGAAAACATCCACGCCGGGCTACTTAATCTCAAAACCACCAATGCCAGCATCAAAACTTCAGACGTGGATGCAGTGCACTTGATGATGAACACAACAAACTCCAGCCTAAAAATGGAAAACACGCTAATGAACGCAAGCGCATTTTGGGAAAACGAGCGCACATTGGAGGCATATACGACCAATGGCAATATAAAGCTAGGCATACCAGGGGGCATAGGGTTTAACCTCGAAGCCAACACAACAGACGGTAAAATAAAATGCGACATACCGCTATACCGCACAGAAGGCTCGCACAAGACCTACCTGGTAGGCGAAAGTACAGACTATGCAACAACAGGCCGTAGGCTTAGTATGAGACTGGGCACAACCAATGCTTCTGTAAAAATACAAGCCGTGTAGTATGCAGTACTAAGAGCTTACATGAGATTAGTATGAATAAGTGAAGGGCGTATGCAATTGTGTAATAACACAGTCGCATGCGCCCTTTTGTAATGAAAACCCAAGTTTGACGTATACCATGGTGTGATACCAATTCCAAACTTATATGAGTTGGTATAATGCTTGCAAGCACAACAAATTTGTACCCCAAAGGAAAGGAGGCGCTATGTCATCGATGACTATGGTAATAGCGCACGAGAAGCACGCGCTGACAGAAATGGACAGCCAACTACTAGAGTCTATATACCGCCAACATTACAAAAATGTCTATAACTATATAGGCTTTAGGATAAACAACCACTTCGATGCAGAGGAGCTGGCCAGTACGGTTTTCGAGAAAGCAATGGTAAGTTGGGAGCGGTACAACAGTGCTTTACCGGTAGAAGCATGGCTAATTGGCATTGCCAAAAACACCGTCACAGACTACCTGCGCGCAAAAAAACGCAAGCATTTTGTGGCCCTGGACAGCATACTTGGGCTAATATCGTCCAACCGGCAACCAGAGGATATTGTTGTCATAAACGAAGATAACAAGGCCTTAATAACAGCAATGTCTAAGCTCAAAGAGCTAGAACGGCAAGTACTGTCTATGAAGTTTGCCACAAGCCTAAAGCACGAAGAAATCGCGGCAATAGCTGGCATAAGCGCCTCAAACGTGGGTGTTATTGTTCATAGAGCACTAAAAAAATTGAGAAGTATATTGGAGGAGGACGTATGAGATACAGTTCTGACGATGCGCTCATGGCAAAATGCAAAGACCTGGATTTCTCTGTCGAGAGTGCAAACTATGACAAGAACCTAGAAATCCTAAAAGGCAAACTAGCCAATATTAACGAGGAGCGATGCAGAATGAAAGGAATCAAAAAGTTAAGAAAACCCCTAGTGATATTAGTAGCAGTTATAGCAATAATGGCCATGTCTGTGGCTACCCTAGCAGCGGCCAGCCCGGCTTTGCGCGATAGGGTAGCAAGGGCTGTAAGGCACGAAGATGGCACTCTAACAATATCCGTGCCTGTAGATATGGAAGACATAGGCGAAGGTGGTACTGTACGTGTCCGTATAGGCGAAGAAGCAGATGGTACGTTGTTTATTGAGTCTGACTGCGGTACACAAGAAATAATAAATGTCATAGATGCCGCAGACCTGTGCCCGGACGATGTACTAATGGGTATGCATGGCGAGCTTTCGGGTTATTCGTTCATGAGACGGCCAGATTATGCACCAGGCCTAGAAGCATTTACGAGCTATACATCTGACCTAAACGAAATAACAGTTGACTACTTTACCGGCAGGGGATTTGGTACTATTGAAGTTGATATCCGCACTATTTTTTATAGGATGCTGGATGACTACGGTGTAACCGTTGCTGGCGCTGCTGTGCTAGAGGCCAATGGCTATGTATATTTTGTAGCAGAATGCGGCGAAAGGACACGTATCGCGAGTTAATTAGAAAACAGTCCAACCTGTCACCGAAAAGCGTTGAAACGTCCGCTATTTTCGGCTCGGGTTGGACTGTTTCTCATATCTACGGTTTTAAGTGATCAGTGATCTATGATCGCTTTTGGCCCAATCATCAAAACTGCTAACTTAGAAGCTGTATTCAACTCCGACAATGGTGACTTTTCGTGACAGATTTTTGCCAATTGAGGCGGCTCTGACGCGGCTTGCCATTAAGGCAAGCAAGGAGGGGCCAACGAAAAGTGGTGAAA
>Ga0123355_10001128_pt1 | contig 36994 bp, 36 predicted proteins | sample TergutEmb28metaG_3_FD_89872 | JGI IMG/M metagenome (GOLD analysis project Ga0123355, IMG submission 89872) | Embiratermes neotenicus P1 segment gut microbial communities from Petit-Saut dam, French Guiana - Emb289 P1 | ecosystem: Host-associated > Arthropoda: Insects > Digestive system > Gut ...
TTACCCAATTAACTGAATATCTAAAAAATATTATGGAAACAGACCCTCACCTTACTAATATATGGCTGAGGGGTGAAATCTCCAATGTGAGTAAACCTTCTTCCGGTCATTTATATTTGACTTTAAAGGACGAATATTGTACTTTAAAGTCAGTAATGTTTAGACTAGATTATACCAAAATACCCTTTAAAGTGGAAAATGGCTTAGAAGTTGTTGTCAGAGGAAGGGTAAGCATATATGAAAAAGGAGGCATTTATCAGCTATATATACAAGAAATGTTTCCGCAGGGTATTGGCAGCCTGGAGCTTGCTTTTCAACAGCTTAAAGAAGAGTTAGCCAAGAAAGGCTATTTTGACCCAGAGTCAAAAAAAGCCATACCAAGGATGCCCCAAAAAATTGGTATAATTACTTCACCGACTGGTGCGGTAATTAAAGATTTTGTAAGAGTGGTTACTAGAAGGTTTCCTTCTGTAGATATTTTTTTAATACCTACTACAGTTCAAGGTGAAGATGCTCCTCCACAGATAACAAGAGCCATCCGAACCTTCAACGATGAATTTCCTGTAGATGTGATAGTTCTTGCCAGAGGTGGCGGCTCCCTTGAAGAATTATGGGGTTTTAATACTGAAGAGGTAGCCAAGGCTATCTTTGCTTCAGAAATACCCATTATCTCTGCTATAGGTCATGAGACTGACTTTACTATTGCTGATTGGGTAGCTGATCTGAGAGCTGCAACACCGTCAGTAGCAGGAGAGCTTGTTGTATTATCTTTGGAGGAACTGAAAGCCAAGCTTAGCAAGCTTGAAAGGCACTTGTATCAATCAGCCAATAGCTTGATAAAGCAATATTTTGAAAGAATAAATAGTATAGATAAAAGACTTCACCTTGCAGGACAGGCTCTAATAGTAAAAAAAGAAAATCAATTAAGCAATCTGGCTGTACAGCTCCAGGCATTAAGTCCCCTTAAAGTTTTACAAAGAGGATATTCTGTGTGCCAGGATGATAAAGGAAAAGCTGTTCTCAGCAGTGACCAAGTGAGCGTAGGGGATCAGGTCAATATTACCTTAAAAAAAGGTTCCCTTGAATGTATAATAAAATCAATTAAGGAGTGACACGCTATTATGAAAAAAGTATTTGAAAATGATATGAAAAGGTTAGAAGAAATTATAAATCTCCTCAATAACGACAAGATATCTCTAAATGAAGGTCTTGGACTTTTGGAAGAGGGCGTAGGACTTGTAAAAAATTGTAGTGAGCAGCTGGAAAAGGGCAAAGGTAAGTTGGAGATGCTTCTTGAAGGAGAGGACGGTATTTCCATTTGGGATATATACGAACCTGAAGGAGATAAATAATGAACTTTGACATAAAAGCCTATTTACAGGAAAAGCAAGAGCTGATAAATGAACATCTGGATAAATGTTTACCGATAGAAGGTGATTATCCCAAAGAAGTTGCTGAAGCAATGCGATACAGTCTGCTTGCAGGTGGCAAAAGACTTCGCCCAATTTTAACAATTGCTGCTTGCGAAGCTATTGGAGGCAAGGCTCAAGATGCTATGAAAGTAGCTTGTGCTATAGAATGTATTCAAACGTATTCTCTGATACATGACGACCTGCCGGCAATGGACGATGATGATTATCGTAGAGGTAAGCCTACCTGTCATAAAGTTTACGGTGAAGCAATGGCAATTCTGGCTGGAGATGGCTTATTAACCTATGCCTTTGAATTATTAGCCGATACTTCTGAGCATAATGGTTTAGATAATAATAAGAATTTGATCAGGATAATTAGAGAAGTGGCAATGTCTGTAGGTATCAAAGGCATGATAGCAGGTCAAGTTGTTGATATGCTATCTGAAAAGGGCCAGAGAGAAAAATCTATTGAGCTGCTGGAATATATTCATAAGAATAAGACTTCAGCTCTATTTAAGGCATCTATTAAAAGTGGTGCTTTGGTAGCAGGGGCAAATGATGCAGAATTGGCAGCATTAGATGCTTACGCACATCACTTTGGTTTAGCCTTTCAGATAACTGATGATATCCTTGATATTGAAAGTACCAGCAGTGAGCTGGGTAAACCTGTTGGTAGTGATGCAAAAAACCAAAAGCTTACCTATCCGTTATTGTATGGTTTAGAGAAATCAAAAGAAATGGCTGTTGATAATGTAGATGCGGCTGTAGACAGCGTAAGTATGTTTGGTGATAAGGCTGTTCCCTTGGTATCATTGGTTAAATACGTCTTAACAAGAAGCAACTAGATTGCATTTTTTTGAAATATATGTTATAATCTTTAATTGATTGGACTGATAGATGGAGTAGTATTCTAGTCGGGATCCATTTTCTTGAAGGCGGGCCTAAAAATCCGTCAAGGGCACATCGATGAAGTTCCTGGTGCTGGCTACCGACGCCCAGTTGGGGGTTGGTGCTGGGAGTTAAGGAGGCGGGGCGATCTGCAATGGCATGTAGGCGTTGACCCTACCTCCGTGGAGACCCAAGTGCGTGGTTTTTGTTTACGGACAAAAGGTACGGCTTGGGATATAAACCTGCATATTGGTACGTAACAGTGTTAGGTGCAGCGTAGCCTGCCTTGAGCGGTGCTGGCGGGATGTAACGTATAGTATTGTATACTAAAGGGCCCTTTAGCATACAATATGTTACAGAAGCTTCTACCGCAAAAGAGGATAAAGATTATTGGAACCGTTGAAGAAAATTCCTAGGCTATTCATCTTTTCAGATGAGGTTTATTGAGAATTGAAGTGCGTACTAAGTGGTAATCCAGCACTACCGACGGCGACGGAGTAGGACAGCTCTTAAAGGGAAACCGCTAAAGTGGCGACACTTAGTGAGCTGTTGGGAAAACCAGCTGGACCTAAGACGCAACATTTACTTGATAAATTTCCATCTATCAGTACAGCTTTAATGATCGGAATCAAGAACGTCAGGTGTTCTTGAAACAGGAGGAAGTTTTATATTGGGTAAATATACAGATGATATACATAATGCTCTTAGACGCGGTGTTATAATTGGTGCAGGAGCTTTTTTTTTAGCAATTTTAGTAACCTTGGCTGCAAAACTGTTGCTAGATTATATTGTGTCGATAATAGTATCTTTGCTATTGTTATTGATAATTATACTTGTGGGTATTATTTTTGATGTAGTTGGGGTTGCAGTTGCAGCAGCAGATGAATCTCCTTTGCATGCCAAATGTGCAAAAAAACTTTATGGAGCAGGACATGCTGTGAAGCTGGTTCGCAATGCAGACAAAGTAGCTAGCTTTTGTAGCGATGTTATTGGTGATGTTTGTGGTACTATTAGTGGAGCTGTTGGAGCAATAATTGTTGTGAGGATTTTACTGCAAGCACCTACAGTTAGTGAAGTTGTTTTGACTATTTTAATGACAAGCTTAATTGCCGGATTTACTGTAGCAGGAAAAGCCTTTGGTAAATACTTTGCAATTCGTAAAGCTACAGATATTATTTTTTATACTGGTAAAATCCTTGAGTGGATGGAGAAAAATCTACGTATTAAAGTTTTAAGTGGAGACATACAAGGGAGGCTTAAATGATACTACAAAAAATTTCAGACCCACAGGATTTAAATAAGTTATCTGTTCCTGAATTAGAGAAATTAGCTGTTGAGATTCGAGCTAAACTTTTAGATACAGTGTCCAAAACCGGGGGACATTTGGCACCTAACCTGGGTGTGGTAGAATTGACCCTGGCATTACATTCAGTATACAATTCCCCTGAGGATAAAATAATTTGGGACGTGGGTCATCAATCATATGTACATAAAATCATTTGTGGCCGAAATGATAGAATTCATACTATAAGACAATATGATGGTCTTAGTGGTTTTCCAAAAAGAGAGGAATCTGCTCATGATCATTTCAATACAGGACACAGTTCAACGTCTATTTCTGCTGCTTTAGGTATGGCATTGGCCAGGGATCAGAAAAAGCAAAAAAATTCTGTAGTGGCAGTCATTGGCGATGGAGCATTGACTGGTGGTATGGCATTTGAGGCTTTAAACTATGCAGGTGATATAGACCTGGATATGACAGTGATTCTTAATGATAATAAAATGTCCATTGCCGGCAATGTTGGAGCCATGTCCGGTTATTTATCCAGGCTTCGAACAGACCCTAAGTACTCCAAGGGCAAGGAAGATATTGAAGCTATATTAAAGCGTCTTCCCAAAATTGGCACTACTGTATTACGCTTGGCAGACAGGCTCAAAGATACTTTTAAATACCTTGTGGTACCCGGAATGCTTTTTGAAGAATTGGGCTTCACATATTTGGGTCCGGTAGATGGTCATAATATCCAAGCAATTCAACAAATACTTAAAAGTGCCAAGTCCACAAAGGGACCGGTATTAGTACACGTTATAACCACAAAAGGTAAGGGATATAAACCGGCAGAGGCAAATCCCAATACCTTTCATGGGACAGGTCCTTTTGATGTAAAAGATGGTAAATCTCAAAAAGCAAGTACAGCACCCAGCTATACTGAAGTATTTGGCAAGACACTGGTGAGTTTAGCTAAAGATGACAAAAGAATTTTAGCCATTACCGCAGCTATGCCCGATGGTACAGGTTTAAACTACTTTGCCAAAGAATTCCCTTCGAGATATTTTGATGTTGGTATAGCAGAGCAAAATGCAGTTACAATGGCTGCTGGATTAGCTGCCGAAGGATTTGTTCCGGTAGTAGCTGTTTACTCTACTTTTTTACAAAGAGCTTATGACCAGATAGTTCATGATGTTTGTCTTCAAAAACTACCTGTGATTATTGGCATTGATCGAGCCGGACTTGTTGGTGAGGACGGAGAAACCCATCATGGAGTATTTGATGTTTCTTTCTTAAGAAATATACCTAATCTCCTGTTTATGGCACCAAAAGATGAAGCAGAATTGCAGCAGATGTTAAAGACTGCGGTTGATAGCAATGGTCCTGCGGCTATTCGCTATCCCAGGGGTGCAGGAAGAGGCGTGTCTTTATTTGAAGAAAATATCCCTCCTTTGGAAATAGGACAAGGTGAAGTTCTTGTAAAAGGGAAGGATTTAACTATTGTGGCAGTTGGTCCACATGTTTATACTGCTTTGGAAGCAGCAGAGATGCTACAAAAACAGGGCATTACCTGTACGGTGATTAACCCCAGATTTATTAAGCCCCTTGATGCCAATTTGATTCTGGATTCTATAAAGGAAACAAAGAGATTGATAACTATTGAGGAAAGCTGTATAGCGGGAGGTTTTGGGTCTTCTATAAATGAGCTGCTTGTTGAGAATTGTATTAATGACGTGGAAGTAAAAAATATGGGGATAAAAGATAATTTTGTAACCCATGGTGCAACTCAAATTTTAAGACAGGATTTAGGTTTGACACCTGAAGGAATAGTTCAAACAGCAACATCTATGATTAGTTTAAAGGACATTGGCAGGTAGAGTTATGGCTAAAGAACGCTTAGATGTGCTTTTAGTTGACAAAAACTTATTTGAAAGCAGGGAGCAGGCTCAAAGGGCTATTATGGCTGGAGAAATCCTTGTAAACGATACTAGAATAACCAAATCCGGAATCAAGGTTAATGATGATGCAGATATAAGGTATACGGGAAAAAACATGCCTTATGTAAGTAGAGGGGGTCTAAAGCTAAAGAAAGCAATAGACAGCTTCTCTATAGATTTTAATGATAAGGTAGTTTTGGATGTTGGTGCCTCTACTGGTGGGTTTAGTGATTGTGCTCTTAAGCATGGTGCTAAGAAGGTATATTCGGTAGATGTGGGATATGGGCAGCTCGCCTGGAGCCTTCGCAGTGATCCAAGGGTTGTGGTTATGGAAAGAACAAATGCCAGAGAGCTGAAACCTGAAATGTTTCAGGAGAAGATAGATGTTATCACCATGGATGTTTCCTTTATATCAATAACCAAGATACTACCCCAGTTTCCGGATTTAATAAATGATGACGGATTGATAATAACATTGATAAAGCCCCAGTTTGAAGCTGGTAAAGAGAATGTGGGTAAAAAAGGTGTTGTGAAAGACCCCAATATTCATATAGCTGTTATTAAAAATATTGTAAGTGAAGCGGAAAAAGCAGGGTTATATGCAATTAAACTAGACCATTCTCCCATAAAAGGTCCTGAGGGGAATATTGAATTTTTATTGTTGTTGGATACAAAAGGAGAAGTAAAAGTAGATGAAGAAATGATTGAGCGAACTGTTCAGGCAAGTCATCAGTTAAGTGATTCCTAAAAGTGCTATCAAAAGATAGCACTTTTTTTGTATGCAACTAAAAAGGAAAGTTTATACAATTTGTTGAATAAATTGTGTGCAGTGTATTATCCATTTGCAAAAGAGCTTAGGAAGGAGGTATTTGCATCTTGGTGAATGGTTTTAGTTAGTAAATGATAAGGCAATTGCTTATCAAAAGTAAGGAAAATAGAACAAAAGAAAAAGGAGCATAAATTATGCCAAAAAGAATGAAAAGTCGCATATTAGCATTAATAGTATCATTAATTATGGTTATTGCTTTACTTGTCGTAATGCCGGTAAGTGTCGTGGCTACTGGCTTATCGGATGACATTTTTTCAATGTCAAATTATAACATAGAGCAGGATAACAGAGAATTTATTGAGTACAGTATTTTAACAAGCACTATGAGGATGCCTGTTGGTATGCAGGGATTTGAAGGAAACTATGCAATCAATGACTCCAATGAAATTGTCGAGATTATTGTGCAGTTTTCAACACCGTCTGCTGTGGCTTTACGGCTTATGCAGGAAAAAGGTATTCCTTTTAATACTATAGGCCGTACTTTACCAAATATCTCTTTTGAAGAACAGGCTTTGTCAGCACATGAGGCATTTAAACAGCAATTGGCACAAATTCCAGTGCCGTTTGGTGGTGCTGGCATTGAAATATTCGAAGAACATTATTGGCTATTTAATGGCGTATTTATGCGTCTTCCCGGTGGTATGGTTGAGTTAATTGCAGAATTGCCGGGGGTATATGGTGTATTTCCAAATGTAGCTTTTTACACGACCTACTCATCATATGCAGCACATACCCAATATCATCCTTTTTTTGTGAATCCTGATGTTTTCATGCGGCAAACCCGTGAATTTCTTAATATGGACTATATAAATAATGAGATGGGAATCACCGGTGCTGGTGTGCGTGTTGCTGTGGTGGATACAGGTATTTACCATGCTCATCCAGAGTTTGAAAGATTTCTGGATGATACCGGAAGGATACCTGGGTGGAGACTTTACAATGGCGACTATCATTACAATTCTTATGAAACTGATGTGACTATTGCTATTCCTGACATCAGAGCCCATGGCACTACTGTTTCTGGTGCAGTTATTGGCATAGCTCCTGGTATAGAACTTTGGAATTACCGTGTCAGCTTAGGTGGTGTCCGGGGCATGAGCCCTTTTGAGGGTATTAGTGTAGCTCATCGTGGTGGAGCAGATATAATAAACATGAGCTTTGGTAATGCCGGTAACAACCATCCTTTTGATCCATTCGCTAGTGTTGTGAATACTGCTGTGTTGGATGGTACAGTTGTTATTGTCAGTGCTGGTAATCATGGAGCAGGTGGTTATTATACTATAAACAACTCAAATGCAGCGACTCCCTTTTCTATAGCAGTAGGTGCTGGTAGTGCAGGTGGAGTTTTCGATCCTTTTGGTAATAATGACGATATGCAAAACTACTCTTCTAGCGGTCCAGTTAGGATCACACATCACATTAAACCCGATATTATTGCACCTACCAATGTAGTAACCACTAATATTGGTGGAGGATATTCTTTTGGGTCAGGAGGCACTTCTCATGCTGCCCCAATAATTACAGGAACAGCAGCTTTATTGATAGAAGCATTCCCCGATGCTGACCCACAAGAGATCAGAGCCCGAATAATGAATACAGCAAGATACATGACAGGTACAGGGACAGATAGCGTTTTTTCAACAGGAGCAGGCTTTGTGCGACCACTTGAGGCACTTAGAGCAGAAACGATTGTTACTGTAGAGCATTACATACCTATATCAAGTAACCCTAACGATCCTTTTGTATCTGCGACTATGTCTTCACTAAGCTTTGGAGAAGTCAGCATATCTAACCATGGAACTTTCAATAACATAATACCTATATTTGTCGAGAACAGGGGTGATGCATGTCGAACGTACACAATAGTTCCTTATTTCCAAAATAACCCTAATGGTGCAGCGAATTTAATCATTAGCACAAATACAATAAGTGTTGTTGCAGGTGATACGGAACAAGTCAATGCAGTCTTAATCTTTAATGGAGATGTTCCTGTTGGATTTTATGAAGGGTTTTTATATGTTAGGGATGGTGCGATTGTTGTAGCAAGACTTCCTTTTGCAGCTGTTGTTACGGAACCATTTCGTGCACCTGACGCCCCAATGGTTTCATTTGAGCTTAACGGTACAGAAGCCAATCCTACAAATCCGCAATACATTAAGCCATTACAGGTTATTGCAAATATGTTTATAATGCAGGCTTCAAATTTCCCAAATAATCCAGAGCGTATAGGGTATGTTTTTATGGGTTGGTATATGGATGGTGAATTTATTGTACCATTAACGGAAGAAACAGTTATGCCAGCTTATGACACAATCCTTTACGCTAAATGGGAGCTTGGATATAAACCTCCAAATATCTTCCAAGTCAGGAATCATGAAGAATTGGAATATGCAGTGCAACATTTGGTAACTCAAGGAATAACAGAGCAGACGACGATAAGAATGATGCAGAACTTTGCAGCTACAGGTAGAACCGTTGAAATCCCCAGAGGTGTAAATGTTGTTCTAACGAGCAGTCCGGGCAATGTATTTACGTATACAAGGCCAATCATGGGTCGTCACTTTGAAGTGCGTGGTACATTAACCTTGCAAAATGTAGTATTGTGTGGTGATTTCGCAGAAATTAATCCTGATTTCTCTTCTTTCAGCTTCGTACGTGGTGGTGTTGCTGTACATGGAAGTGGAGGAGGGTCAGGACATTTAATCATGGAAGACGGAAGTGTGATTACCAACAGTGCTGTTGGAGGTTTGAATGGCGGTGGTGCAGTTTCTGTTTCAGGCAATAATTTGCTGCATGTAGCCTTTACCATGCGAGGAGGAATAATTGAGAATAATTCAGCGTTCATAGGTGCTGGTGTTCATGTACAAGAAGGTACCTTCAATATGACAGGTGGTACAATTCGTAATAATCATGCTGTTTTTTGGGATCTTATGCATGATTTTCCTAATCGCCCCAGTGGTGCTGGTGGCGGTGTAAGCATGACTGTCAACAGTCGGTTAAACATGTCAGGTGGCATAATAGAAGACAATACGGCGACTTTTGGTGGTGGTATAGGTGGCAATATACATCTCAACATGACCGGAGGAGAAATCCGCAATAACACAGCCGATTATGGCGGAGGCATTTGGATGCGTAGTACACGCAATGGTGTTTCAATAAGCGGTGGTTATATCCGAGATAACCATGCAGCATATGATGGCGGAGGCATTTTTACAATAACAGGAAGTAATTATCAAAATCCCATGCCAGGATATGCATATTTTGATCTTATCATCATATCAGCTGCTCGTTTTGCTGGCAATACAGCGGGCAATGGTGCGTTTGCACCGCCGGTAAATGCACTTGCTATAATGCCAAGAGCATCATTGGTGTCAATATTTGATCATCAGTTAAATAACTATGATATTAATTTTGTGTATATAAATGAGCGTGCAGATATCACAGCTTATGCACAAAGCCAAGATGAGCTAAATGAAATACCAGAGCTATATTCTAATGGGTCTAATTATCCATATCTACCGGATGATTATGATGTAGGTGTGGATATAAATTTTCAATCAATAGAAAATTAACTTAGTGATTTATATCGGGAGCAACTATTTCATAACTGAAAAGGTCAAGAAAAACTAGATAAAAAGTTAAGGGTTTTTGGATTCAAAATTACAAGGTGATAAATATCTCAAAGAAGAGTGAAGTCGTTTAGCATTGTAGTAGGTTTTGATGAATTTAAAAATATCAAATTGAGCTTGTTCAGGATTGTCATATTTGGCATCCTGAACGAGTTCTTTTTTTTAAGTATGGTAGAAGGATGCCATAACAGCATTACTGTAAGGATTGCCTTTTCTACTCATGTTTTGACGAAATTTATAACATTTTAGTAGTGATAGTCTGGCTAAATTATACATATCTAAATGCTATAGGTTACAGACTGGATGTTGTAAAAGCTTTTGAGTAATCAAAAGGTGATATGTTATGCCAAAATACTTCCAACATGTTGACGTTGGAAGTATAAAGTACTATAATAAAGCTGAGGTGATAAATATGACCGTAGCAAAATCAACTTTGAATGTGAAAATTGACAAAAGTGTAAAAGAAAAGGTAGCACAGCTTTTGGAAAGCATGGGCTTAGACCATACAACAGCAATTAACATGTATTACAGGCAGATTCTAGCGGAGCGGCAGTTGCCGTTTCAGCCTAAGTCAGCTCTTACACTTGACGAGCAAATAAGAGCAGCAGCACTAAAGCGTAATCCCAAAAGGGTGATACTTCAGACCGATGAAAACGGTAGCGTTATTGTTGACAAAGATAAGCATCCGGATATTTACGAATGGGCTGTGAACGGCTAATGTTCCCTTATGAGATTTATGTTATTCACATGGCATGGGGAAGTGGCGGTAAAACCCGGCCGGTATTGGCGTTTATTGTGAGTGAAAGCAGCGTTGACATTTATCAAATAACAACACAGTATGATAGTAAGAGTAAGGAAATTAAAGAACTATATTTTAAGATAAATGATTGGGTGCAAGCGGGGCTTGACAGAGAGTCATATGTGGATACAGGTACTTTGATTACCTTGCCGATTGATGCATTTAAAGGAAAAACACCTGTTGGTACGTTGACAGATGCTGATAAACAACGATTATTTGAGTTTCTAAGTGAGTAATACAAATACAGACAGTATGTCCAATTATGCACACTGCCAGAGTGAAGATAAAGTCCACGGAATAGTAATTTCATGGACTTTTTTTGTGGGAATGAGAGAGTATGGTGAACTGGCTAAATTATACACTATTTTAAAGGAAAACTTATGCAGCCTGTTGAATAAATATTAACAGTTAATAATCGACAACATATAATAAAAATCATTTTTTAAATAGGAAATGGTATCATAATAGATAGATGAGTGAAGTTTCATTTATAAGGCGGTTACATAATGAAAAAAATTGGTTTTATTGTGAATATGCAAAAAGAATCAGCTCCTGCTATTGCTAAGCAAGTAGTCAACTGGCTTATAGAAAATGATATGGAAGTTTATTTAACTAATGAAACTGCCGATGCATTGTCATTTTCTAATCATGGAGTTAAAGTCGATGACTTATTTGCCATATCTGACTGTATTTTGGTACTTGGCGGAGATGGCACACTTTTAAATACAGCCAGAGTAGTAGCCGGTAAAAATATACCCCTCCTTGGAATTAACTTGGGTCAATTAGGGTTTTTAACTGAGTTAGAAGTTGATAAAATCATATATGGACTGGAAGAGTTGAAAGCCGGTCATTTTCATATAGAGGAAAGGATTATGCTTGAATCCTATGTCTATAGAGATGGTAAGGAAGTTGGTAATTTTCACGCCTTAAATGATATAGTTATTACCAAAGGTGCTTTTGCCAGGATGATTGAAGTGGCAGCCTATGTTGATAATGAGTTTTTAACTAATTATCCGGCAGATGGTCTTATTATTGCTTCTCCAACTGGTTCAACTGCCTATTCATTATCAGCCGGAGGACCTATTGTTTCTCCTGATCTTGATATTATAATCATTACACCTGTATGTCCTCATACTTTGTATGCAAGGCCGGTAGTAATTTCCCATGACCAGAGTGTAAAAGTTATTCTCCTTTCTAATACCGGTGAGGTGATGCTTACTGTAGATGGACAAGATGGCTTACCTCTCAAAGTGAAGGATGAAATTATAGTGAAGAAATCCAGCTTGACAACTAAGCTAATCAAGCTGCGTAACAGGTCTTTTTATGATATCTTAAGGGAAAAGTTAAAGGATGGGAGTAAGAGTCGTGGCTAGTATTCTTACCAGAGCTACGTCAATAAATCATGATTTTATCAGCAGGTTGGTTAAGCCCGGAGATAAAGTTGTAGATGCAACTGTTGGCAATGGACATGATACATTATTTCTAGCTAATCTGGTAGGTGATACGGGCAAAGTTTATGGATTTGATATACAGGAAAAAGCTTTTGAAAAGGCAAAAAACCTACTGTCGGAGCATAATTTAGCTGATCGGGTATCATTTATTCTTGATGGTCATGAAAATATGGGAAAATATATCAATCATCCTGTAAAGGCAATCATGTTTAACCTTGGTTATCTGCCCGGGGGAGAGCACGGGATAATTACTAAAGAAGAAACTACAATAGCTGCTCTTAAAAAATCCCTTTCTTTACTAGCAACAGACGGTATTTTATCAGTAGTGATTTATTCGGGACACCAAGGCGGAGCAGAAGAAAAGCAAGCAGTTGAAAATTTCTTCAAAGGTATTCCAAAAAATGAATTACATGTGGTGAAAATAAACCACTTAAATAGACAAGAAAGCTCTCCGTACATTATTTTAGCTCAAGGTAGCGGAAGTCAGAAATCGGATGTCGGAAATCAGAAGTCGAATTAAATATTCTTATCTATATAATAGGCCGGAGGTCAGATATATTAAGTAACAGAGGTGAAAGAATGAAAAATTTAAGACAACGCAAAATATTGGGGTTAATTGAAGAATATAAGCTGGAGACACAAGAAGATCTGGTTAATAAGCTTAGAGAAAGTGGCTTTGATGTAACACAAGCAACTGTTTCCAGAGATATTAAAGAGTTAAACTTAATAAAAATTGTCACAGATGAAAATTCATACAAATATGCTGTTGCTTCAGAGCCAAGACTTAACCTAAATGTGCATAGACTTAACAAGCTTTTAAGGGATTCAGCAACAAGTATTGATCATAGCGATAACCTGATAGTTATCAAAACTTTGCCTGGAGTTGCCAGTGCCATTGCTTCTTGTATAGATCATGCTCAATGGCCTGAAATAATTGGTACTATTGCCGGTGATGACACAATTCTTTTGGTTGTTAAGCCTAAGGAAGCTGTGGAAAAATGTTTAGAAACCTTTAATAAGCTTTTGGAATGAGGTGAATGCCATGCTGCAAGAAATATACATTAAAAACTTTGTGTTAATTGAGGAAGTTACTATAGAATTTGAAAAGGGTTTTAATGTACTGTCTGGAGAAACGGGAGCGGGAAAATCAATTCTCATAGACGCAGTTGGTCTATTACTTGGCGATAGAGCCTCAAGTGATTATGTGAGAACAGGCTGTGAAAAAGCAGTTATTCAGGGTGTATTTAATTTCTCACCAACTGAAAGCCAAGCATACGCTACTATCCTTCAGGATATTGGAATTAATTCGGAAGAAGACGGTACTATTATCCTTACCAGGGAAATTAGTGAGACAGGTAAAAATATATGCCGTATTAATGGAAGAACTGTTAACTTATCTAGTTTTCAAAACCTTGGTGCTATGCTGGTTGAAATTCATGGACAAAATACCAGCCAACAACTGACTTCCATAACCAAACAGGCAGAACTTTTGGATAGGCTCGGAGGAGAGAACCTGCAAGCTTTGCGTAACAATATAAATGATAAATACCGGGAAATTGTTTTTTATGAGAAAGAAATAAAGAGATTACAGGAAGCAATCACAGATGGTCTTCGTGAAAGAGATTTTCTTCAATATCAATTAGAAGAGATAACACAAGCTAATCTATTGCCGGATGAAGAAGAAAATTTGGAAAAAGAACTGAAGCTTTTGGGAAATGCCCAAGAACTTCAGACTGCTTGTGATGAGGCCAATTCCATACTCCTATCAGGTGGCACAAAAGTTAGTATATATGATTCCATAAGTACACTATTGGATAGGTTTCGAAATCTTCATGGCTTAAATAATGACTTGGATAATTCTTTATCAGAGCTAAAAAATATTATGCAGCAAATTCAAGAATTAGCTCATAATTTTAATACCTATCCTCAAGGTGCAGACTATGATCCATATAAAATACGAGAGATAGAGGATAGACTTGCTTTGATTAGCAAATTAAAAAGAAAATATGGAGCCCATATTGAAGATATTATTAACTTAAAAGAAAAGCTCACATCTGAACTATATGAAATAGAAAATGCAGAACAGATACTTAAAGACACTGAAAGCAAATATAGTAAGGTATCTGGGGAATATGATGATTTGGCAAAAGAAATTCACACCATAAGAAAACAAGTAGCTGGGGAATTAGAAGTGAAAATTATGAAGGCATTAAAGGACCTTGTAATGCCTGATGTAAAATTCAAAATTTCCATTGATTTACTAGATGATAGAGGACCTTTTGGCAGAGATAAAGTTGAGTTTCTTATTTCTCCAAATCCGGGTGAGCCACTGAAATCTCTGGCGAAAATAGCTTCCGGTGGGGAAATTTCCAGAATCATGTTATCACTTAAAAGCATCTTGGCAGAAGTGGACAATGTTCCTGTTTTGATTTTTGATGAAATTGATGCCGGAATTGGTGGGCTTGTATTAAAGCCTGTGGCAGAAAAGCTTTCTGAAACAAGTGAGTATTGTCAGGTGATATGTGTCACCCATGCACCTCAAATAGCAGCCTATGCAGATGTTCATTTTTTAATTCAAAAACATATCCAAAATAATAAAACTTTGACAGAGGTTGCAAAATTAGCAACAGAGGAAGAAAAAATAGAAGAATTATCAAGGATGTTGGGAGCAACTTCCAAAGCCAGAGAACATGCTTTAGAACTAAGAAAGCAGCGAGAAAAGTGCAGTTAACTATTGACTGTACTTTTTTTTATTTACTTGGATAGTGAGTATTGCCAGGATATTAAAATTTTCTACAGCCAAACTAGTATATAGATAAACAAATTTTTTACGGGGTGAAAAATCATTCAAATTCATTGGTTAACGATTAAATAATTAACAAATTCGGGGAGATTAAAATATTGGAGTGAACAAGATTTGCACAGAAGCAAATTCAGCAGGATCTATGCATTTATTATCATTATTGCAATTTTGGTCATAAGCTTCAGTCCCCAAATGCAAAGCTATTTCCTGCTTCCAACAAGTAAAACACTATCTGTTGGTGATGAATTTAACCTACCATTAGTTTTTCCAAACAGAATAATAAATAATTTAAAAATGCAGATTCATAATGAAGCAGGCTTAGTGGACACTTTTGATCTATCAAGCATAAAAGAGTTTGAGAATAGTGGGAGTTATGTTGCAACATTGAGACTTTTTGATATAATTCCATTAAAAGCAATTAATGTTGATGTTGTTCCACAAATCAAAGTTCACCCCTCCGGACATTCAATTGGTGTTGTTTTAAAAGCCCAGGGAGTTATGGTTGTAGGTTTTTCACCTGTCATGAATGAGGGCGGTATTAAGGTACAGCCTGCAAGAGATCAGGGTATACAGATTGGAGATATTATTTCTAAAATCAATAAAGAGCCTGTAGGAAGTGATCAAGAATTAGCAGAGCTGATCAATAAATATGGAGGCTTAGATAAACAGGTTTCACTAGAAATAATTAGAGATGGAATGAGGATGGATTTTTCTCTGGAGCCAACAAAATGTGGAGATACAGCAAGGCATAGGATAGGTCTATATGTTAGGGATACAGCTGCCGGAATAGGTACGTTAACATTTTTTGAACCCAATAGTGGTAAATATGGAGCTTTAGGTCATGTAATAACCAATGTGGATATAAAGGAAGAATTAGAAGATGGTATGGGTAGAATAATTTCTGCATCTATTCAAAGAATTACTCAGGGTAGGAAAGGATTTCCGGGAGAAAAAGTAGGGAGTTTTAGTAATGACACTTTTTTATCAGGGGTTATAATGAAAAATTGCATTCTAGGAATCTATGGCATCTTGGATAAAGTGCCAACTAATACCTACTATAATGAACCAATACCTGTAGCATTTGCCAACCAAATAAACACAGGTAAAGCTCATATATTGACTGTTTTAGAAGGTGACAAAATTGAAAAGTTTGAAATAGAAATTGAAAGAGTAATTGCTCATCAAAGGTCAAATGGAAAAGGTTTGCTCATTAAAATTACTGATGATAGCTTACTTGAAAGGACAGGTGGTATAATTCAAGGTATGAGTGGCAGCCCAATCATTCAAAATGGTAAGCTCATAGGTGCAGTAACCCATGTTTTTATACAAGACCCTACCAGAGGCTATGGTATACTTGCAGAATGGATGATAGAGGAAGCAGGTATAATTCCTAAGGAGCTTATTGATGATGGAGTTTTATCAGCATCTTAAAATAAAAATACAGCATCTTTTTTATAGGTGTTGTATTTTTTTTGGCGAATCTTAACTAATAATAGAACATTAAAAGAAGTGGCAGGAAAAGGAAAAATTGTGTTGAAATAGTAAACATGCAATAAAAGTCGACAGAAAATTAAAAATAGAGGGAGCGTGGCTTATATGGAGGAAACAATAAATATTTTAGTAGTTGATGACAACAGAGATTTTTGTGGTGTGCTTGATGAATACTTTTCTGATCAAAAAGAGTTAAATCTTTGTGGTACAGCTTATAATGGCATAGATGCTGTTAAAGCTATTCAGGAAAAAGAACCGGACGTAGTTATCCTAGATATAATAATGCCTCATCTAGATGGAATAGGTGTTTTGGAAAAATTGGATTCTATAGAACTGAATGTAAAACCCAAAATCATTGTGTTAACAACTTTGGGTCAAGAAACCATGACACAGCAAGCTTGTGATCTTGGGGCAGATTATTACATATTAAAGCCCTTTGATTTAGATGTATTAGGAACTAGAATCAAGCAGTTGGTAAGAGGTGAGGCAAGTGAGGGTTGTAGATCTAGAGGTGGAATGTTTAAAGGCAAGAAGATGGATGTTGAAGTAACAAAAATTATTCACCAAATGGGTGTGCCTGCACATATTAAAGGTTATCAATATTTGAGAGATGCAATTATAGTGGTTATTGAAGATGTTAGTTTGCTAAATGCAGTCACAAAAGAGTTGTATCCACTAATTGCTAAAAAATATATGACTACATCAAGTAGAGTAGAAAGAGCCATTCGCCATGCTATAGAATTAGCTTGGGATCGGGGTAATGTTGATATGATGAACCGCTTTTTTGGTTATACAATAAATGTTGAAAGGGGTAAGCCAACCAATTCAGAATTTATAGCCATGGTAGCTGATAAACTTAGGATTGGTACAAAGGTTAGCTAATTTCAGATTTTAAATAATATGAATGAATTTTCATTTTCCTACGGATAAATTGTCCGTGGGTTTTTTGTGCTCATTTGACAGCAATCCTCAATCTATGCTATCCTGCAATTGAGAACATAAGTCAGAAATCTGAAGTCGGATCAGAAGCAATTAGCAAGTTAATTATGGTGATAAATCGGGAAGTGGGTTTTCAAGTCAAGGCTTTTTAAAGAGAAGGGATGAGTGTTTATGCGTGTAAATGGAGCAGAAATTGCCTTGAATGGCATTTGCACTCTTAAAGAGTTTTTAGAGCAGCAAGGTTATATTGTTGAACGTATTGCTGTAGAAAAAAATGGTCAAATAATTCCCAAAACCTTTTATGAAAAGGAACTTTTAAATGAAGATGACAAACTGGAGATAGTTTCTTTTGTGGGTGGCGGCTGATGTATATTACTTTAAATGGTCGGCAGGTTAATACCGATGCTCGTACAGTTTTTGCATTACGACAAAATGATGAAATTGTTATACTAAATGGGTTTCAAATATCTGTTGATCGTGAATTACAGGAAGATGATCAGGTTTGTATCATCCAAAAGGGTGTCATGCCAAACAGAGATGAGCTGGAAGCCTTGATGGCGGCTCGTCATACTCCGGGGGTACATCAAAAGCTCAAAGCTGGGTGTGTAGCCATAGCAGGTCTGGGCGGACTTGGTTCCCATGTGGCAGTGATGCTGGCACGTATGGGTATTGGTCGTATATTGCTGGTGGACTTTGATATAGTGGAGCCCAGCAACCTTAATCGACAGCATTATACAGTAGCCCATTTAGCATTGCCAAAAACCCAGGCATTACAAAGTCAACTGGCTGCTATCAATCCATTTATTGATATACAGACACAAGATATTAAAGTTACGGCTGAAAATGCTATAGAAGTTTTTGCCGAATATCCAATAGTAGTCGAGGCTTTTGACAATCCGGTTTATAAAGCGGATCTTACTGAAGCTTTACTTGCTCAAGAAAATATCAAGGTTGTAGCTGCTTCCGGGTTGGCTGGTTTTGAAAGTGCTAATGATATTCAAACACAGCGACGGTTGAGTAATTTATATTTGTGTGGCGATTTAAAATCAGCGGCCGATGAAGGTGTAGGACTTATGGCACCACGTGTAGCGGTTTGTGCCGGACATCAGGCTAATATGGTTGTGCGTTTGCTTTTAGGGATAGAAGAAGTATAGTTAAAGGAGGGAAACGGGAGTATGAATGATCAGTTATTACTAGGTGGGCGAGCTTTTGGTTCGCGTTTTATTTTAGGTTCCGGTAAATTTTCCTTAGAATTTATGAATGCTGTTATTGAATCAGGTGGTACAGAAATGATCACACTGGCTTTGCGGAGGGCTAATCTGAAAGGGAATGAAAGTATTCTGGACTATATACCTAAAGGTGTAACTCTTTTACCCAACACTTCAGGTGCCAGGACTGCTGAAGAAGCATTGCGGATTGCCAGACTGGCACGTGAGCTGGGCTGTGGCGATTTTATCAAAATAGAAGTTATCAAGGACAGCAAATATCTGCTGCCGGATAACTTTGAGACAATACGTGCTATAGAGCTATTGACACAAGGTGGATTTATAGCCTTGCCTTATATGTATCCTGATTTAGAAGCAGCACGGAGGATGCGTGATGCGGGTGCTGCAGCCATTATGCCATTGGGTGCTCCCATTGGCACTAACAAAGGACTATTGACACGGGAGTTCATCAAGATATTGATTGATGAAATTGATTTACCAATTATCGTTGATGCAGGTATTGGCCGCCCTTCACAAGCTTGTGAGGCTATGGAGCTTGGTTGTGCTGCTGTGATGGCTAATACAGCTATTGCCACTGCAGGTAATGTAGCTGTGATGGCTCGTGCTTTTAAGTTAGCTGTTGAAGCAGGGCGGGCTGCCTTTTTGGCAAAGCCGGGGCGTATTTTAGCCGATTATGCAGAAGCATCCAGCCCATTGACAGGTTTTTTGGAGGATTAAATGAGCAATCATTGTTTGACTTATCAGCCGGGTATGGAGGATATAGGGACAGAAATACTTGAACAAGTATTGACCCAAGTTAATGCCTATAGCCCGGATTCTTATACAATAGAAGATGTACAGGCAGCACTTAACAAAGAACAACGAGATTTTCATGATTTTGCTGCATTGCTTGCCCCTGCTGCTGGCAGTCTGCTGGAAAGCATGGCAGTGCAAGCTAAGGCAGAAACAACTCGCTATTTTGGCAATAATGTCAGCTTGTATACACCTTTGTATATTGCTAATTATTGTGTTAATCATTGTAGCTATTGCGGTTTTAGTTGTAAAAATCATATTCGACGTAGCAAATTGACTCTTGAAGAGATAAGGTTGGAGCTTGAAGCTATTGCCGCTACAGGTTTGGATGAAGTTTTGTTGTTGACTGGTGAAGATCGCAAGCATTTGGATTTGGAGTATATTGGCGAAGCTGTTAAGCTGGCAGCACAAATTATTGGTTCAGTGGGTTTGGAAATTTATCCGTTGAATACAGATGAATATGCATTGCTGCATGGATATGGAGCTGATTTTGTCAGCGTATATCAAGAAACTTACGATACTGTGATTTATGATAAAGTACATCCTGCCGGACCTAAACGCAGCTATCCCTATCGTTTTAATGCTCAAGAGCGGGCTATTCGTGGAGGGATGCGAGGTGTTAGTTTCGGTGCACTTTTAGGATTGAGTGATTTTCGCCGTGATGCTTTAGCAACAGGCTTACACGCTTATTTGTTACAGCAGAAATATCCTCATGCCGAGGTTTCTTTTTCAGTGCCACGACTCAGGTCTTTTCAAAATAACCCCCAAGGTGGCATATCTAACATGACGGAAAGACAGCTTTTGCAAGTTATGCTGGCTTTTCGCTTGTTTATGCCTTTTGCCGGTATTACTATCTCCACACGTGAACGGGCGGGTTTTCGTGACCATGTGTTGGGTCTTTGTGCTACCAAAATGTCGGCAGGGGTTAGTGTAGGCGTGGGTGGTTATGATGCAGAGGCTAAGAGTGATAAGCAGTTTGAAATTGCTGATGGTCGCAGTGTGGAGGAAATACACCGTATGATCATCAATCGTGGCTTGCAGCCGGTATATACAGACTATATTAGGGGTGATTGATAATGAATCCAGTGGATATAACATTGTATCTTGTAACTAATAGCGAGGGGCGTAGTGAGAAGGATTTTTTGGATATAGTGGCACAGGCCTGTAAGGGTGGTGTGACATTGGTACAGTTGCGTGAAAAAGAGCTTTCCGGTAAAGAATTTTATGAACTGGCATTGAAAGTAAAGGATATTACTGATTCTTTTGATGTACCATTGATTATTAATGACCGTGTAGATGTAGCACAGGCAATTGATGCAGCCGGTGTGCACTTGGGGCAATCTGATTTGCCGGTGGCAGCAGCACGTTCAATACTGGGACCAAGCAAAATCATTGGTGCCAGTGCTAAAACGTTAGAACAAGGATTAGCGGCAGTTGCAGCTGGTGCAGATTATCTGGGAGTAGGGGCAATTTTTCCCACTACAACTAAAGTAGTGACGGTAATTACCTCGGTGGATATATTGACTGAGATTACACAAAACGTTAAAGTACCTGTTGTGGCTATTGGCGGGCTTAATGCTAACAATCTGGAAGTATTGCATGGGAGTGGAATTAGTGGTATTTCTGTAGTGACTGCTATTATGAACAATTCAGACCCTAAAAAAGCTGCGGAGGAATTACGCCAGAAGGTAGAGGGTGTGATTTAATGGCAGAACTGACTTCTATGCGAAATATTGGCAAAGAGCTGGAAACAAAGCTCAAATCCATTGGTATTTATTCGACAGAAGACTTAGTGCAGACAGGGAGTAAAGAGGCTTTTTTTCGCTTAAAAATGCATTATTCCAATGTTTGTCTGGTTCATTTATATGCCCTGCAAGGGGCTATTGACGGTACTGAATATAATCAACTTCCTGATGAAGTTAAACAAGATTTAAAAAAATTTAATGATGATCTGAAATAAACTGTTGTTTGTAAATTATAACTAGTAGCTAAAAGGAGTTAGGTTATGACAAAAACATTGGTATTAGCAGAAAAACCCTCGGTTGGTCGTGAATTGGCTCGGGTTTTGGGTTGCCGCAATAATAATAATGGCTATATTGAAGGTGGAAAATACATTGTAACTTGGGCCTTGGGTCACTTGGTGACACTGGCTGAGCCTGAGCATTATGGTGAACAATATAAACAATGGCGACTTGATACATTGCCAATGCTGCCGGAAAAGGTAGCTTTGAAGGTGATTCCTGAAACCGGCAAGCAATATCAAACGGTAAAGACATTGCTAAAACGTAATGATGTGAGTTCAATTATCATTGCTACCGATGCCGGGCGTGAAGGTGAGCTGGTGGCACGTTGGATTTTGGCAAAAGCAGCTTGTAATAAGCCGATTAAGCGATTATGGATTTCTTCCCAAACAGACAAAGCAATCAAAGAAGGTTTTGCCAGCTTGAAAGATGGTAAAGCTTACGATAACCTTTATCAATCAGCACAAGCCCGTGCCGAAGCTGATTGGTTGGTGGGATTAAATGTTACCCGTGCTTTGACCTGTAAATTTAATGCACAGCTTTCGGCCGGGCGTGTGCAAACTCCTACGCTGGCTTTAATTGTGCGGCGTGAACATGAAATTAAGCGATTTGTACCGCGACCTTACCATACTGTGAATGTTGACTTAGGTGGCTTTTTTGCCAGTTATCGTGATGCAAACAATCAAACTTTCATATTTGATGAAAAAGAGGCACAGGATGTGGCAACTCGTTGTAAAAATGCCACTTTAACGGTTATAGAGATGACTACAGCTGAAAAGCGTGTACCACCACCGCCACTTTTTGATTTAACGGAACTGCAGCGTGAAGCTAATAAACGTTATGGATTTTCAGCTAAAGAAACCCTTTCCATAATGCAAAGACTATATGAGCAGCATAAAATTTTAACTTATCCACGTACTGATTCACGCTATTTAACCGATGATATTGTACCTACATTGCGTGAACGTTTGCTTTCCTGTGCTGTGGGTGATTACCAGGGTCTAGTCAATACAATTGTTCGTGAAAAACGTCCAATTGCCAAGTCTTGCGTCAATAATGCCAAAGTTTCTGACCATCATGCCATTATTCCCACTGAGCAAGCAGTAAAGCTTGGTGATTTAAGCTCTGCTGAAAAGCAAATTTATTTCCTGGTGGTAGAACGCTTTTTGGCTTGTTTTCATGCTGATTATACTTACAAGCAAATCAAGGTGCGTTTAAAGTCTGGTGCAGATAATTTTTCGGCTGCGGGCAAACTGGTAGTCAATAAAGGTTGGAAGGCTGTCAGTGACTTAGAAGAAGAGATAGAAGAAGTGGAACAAAATCTGCCGCAAATAGCCAAAGGTCAGCAGTTTGCTGTTAAAAGTGTACAGTTAAAGCCCGGCAAAACCAGTCCACCTTCACGTTATACAGAAGCCAGTCTACTGGCTGCAATGGAAAATCCCAGTAAGTTTATAGAAGACCGCAAGCTGAAAGAATTTATCGGTGGTGGTTTGGGTACTCCAGCAACACGTGCTGATATCATTGAAAAGCTGTTTAGCACCTTTTATGTAGAAAAGAGAGAAAAATCCCTTATTCCCACTTCTAAAGGTATGCAGTTGATTGAGTTGGTACCGCAAGAGTTGCGTGAACCTCTTTTGACAGCCAAATGGGAACAGCAATTGGAGCAAATCAGCCATGGTAAAGCTCAGCGGCAACAATTCATCGTTGGGATTAAGGATTACAGTGCTGCTTTGGTGGAGCAAGTCAAGGAAAGCCAAACTGTTTATAAACATGATAATATAACCCATACACCTTGCCCTGATTGTAAGAAGATGTTATTACGTGTACAAGGTAAGCGTGGTGTAATGTTGGTTTGTCAAGATCGTGATTGCGGACATCGCCAGAATGTCAGCTTACAATCCAAAGTACGCTGTCCTAATTGTCGTAAAATGATGGAGATTTATGGTGAAAATGAAGCACGCACCTATGTCTGCCCCTGTGGTTTTCGTGAAAAGGTGGAAGCTTTTCATAAAAAACATAAGAATAGCAGTGGTGCTTCCAAAAATGAAGTGCAGCGTTATTTAAAACAGCAGCAACAACAAGAAAAAAAGCAAGCCGAACCGGAACTAAATGCTTTTGCAGCAGCTTTAGCTAAAGCTAAGGAAAAGTAAGTAGCAAGTATATTTGTAAAACCTCTTGATTGATACGTATATACGTGCTAGAATTGTTTTATAAGGGGTAGGCAAAATGAAAGATAAAGACTTGCTGAAACTTTTAAAACAAAACGGCCGGAAGGTTGGAGGCATAATATGAAAAAATTAATTTATCCTGCTGTTTTTCACAAAGAAGATAATTCTTACTGGGTTGAATTCCCTGATTTAGAGGGTTGTCAAAGTTTTGGGGATACTTTAGAAGAGGTTCATGAAAATGCAAAAGAAGCTCTTGCAGGTTATCTTGTGACTTTGTTGGAGCAAGGTAAGAAAATAAATCCTCCAACAGATATAAATGAAATAAAGGTGCCTGATAATGCTTTTACTTCTCTTATTGATGCGGATTTAATCAAAAAAAGCCAAGCTGTTAAAAAGACTTTAACTATACCATCTTGGCTTAATGAAATAGCTGAAAGCAACCATATTAACTTTTCAAAGGTTTTACAAGAAGCACTTATGCAGAAATTGGAGATAAGTCAAAGTTGATAAAGATTTAATTGTTCTCGGATTACCCGCCATTCATTATGAATGGCGGTTTTTTTATACTAATTCCAAACTAAAACATAGAATAAATCGGATTAGTATCAATACTGTTTTCCCTACGCCAACGGTGCTTATGGACAGATTTTTTGTCCGGAAATTAAAATGGAAACAGTATTATTTTTAATACTAAAATGTTTCCTTGGGTAAGCTAAACAAGGGTGTTATAAATGAGCAAAAATATAATTAGAGGGCGTGTCCTAAAAAATCATAGAACAAAAGATTTGGTGCCTAATTTAAAGCCGGGTGATATTGCTCTGATTAACCATGAGGATTTAGATGAAATAGCAGCTAAATCCCTTCTTGATGCCAAAATTAGGGCTGTAATCAATATACGGAGGTTCAGCACAGGTAAATATCCCAACCCAGGTCCTTTAAATCTCCTTCAAAATAAAATAGCCCTAATTGAATGTGCCAATGATGAGATATGGGATGCTGTGAATAATGGTGATGAGATTAGTATTATCGGTGGGAGTATATATAACAGCTCAGATATTCAGCTAACCCAAGGGAAGCTATTAAATTTGCAGGATGTTAAGGCTATATTAAAAAAAGCTGAAGAGAATTTTAATCCTCAGCTTGAAAACTTTATCAAAAATACCATTGAATATGCCAAAAAAGAACTCGAAGTAATTTTTAAAGAAATAGATTTATCCCATATTCAAACTATTTTTAAAGAAAGACATTGCTTAATAGTTGTTAGAGGTCAGAAATATAAAGAGGATCTACAGGCACTTAGAAGTTATATAAGAGAAATGAAGCCGATTCTAATTGGCGTTGATGGTGGGGCAGATGCATTATTTGAAAATGGGCTGAAACCGGACTTGATAATAGGAGATATGGATAGTGTATCTGATAAAGCCCTAAAGTCCGGTGCTGAAATTGTTATCCATGCTTACAGCAATGGCAAAGCTCCCGGCGTAGATAGAATGAAAAAGCTTGGTATAAATGATTATAAAATTTTACCTGTCTTTGGAACAAGCGAAGATGTTGCAATGTTGATGGCTTATGAAAAAGGTGCAGAGCTGATAGTTGCTGTCGGAACCCACTCTAATGTCATTGATTTTTTAGAAAAGGGCAGGCAGGGTATGTCCAGTACTTTTTTGGTAAGGCTCAAGATAGGTCCGATTCTCATGGATGCCAGGGGAGTTAACCAGCTGTATAAGCAAAAATTTAAGTTAAAATATCTTATAGCGATGATTAGTGCTGCCCTTATTCCTTTGCTGATTGTATTTATTATCTCGCCCCAAGCCTTTCAGCTTATCAGACTATTATATCTAAGGCTGCGTTTAATACTCCAGATTTAGGAGGCAAACTTGATGAAATCTGTATCAGTAGTCATACCCGCCTATAATGAAGAGCAATATATTACGGAAACTATCGAAGCAATAAAAAAGGTTCAAGGTGTTAAGCAGATAATTGTTGTTGATGACGGAAGCAAGGATAATACTGCCAAGCTTGCTGTAGATGCCGGAGCTGAAGTTATCAGACTAGAGCATAATAAGGGCAAGGGCAATGCTTTAAATCTGGGTTGTCTTCAATGTGACCAAGAGTTGATTGCCTTGGTTGATGCTGATTTGGGTGCCAGTGCTGGTGAACTTGCAAAGTTAATAGAACCTGTTGCCAGTGGTACAGCTGATATGACAATTGCTACTTTTCCAAAAATCAGGAAAAAAGGTGGACTTGGTCTGGTAAAAGCTTTGGCAAATATGGGTCTAAGGATATATGCCAGGCAAAAATTAATGGAACCATTATCAGGTCAGAGGGTTATGAATAGGCAAGTCTTTGCGGAAGTATTTCCTTTTGCTTCAGGGTTTGGCGTAGAGATAGCAGCTACTTTAAAAGCCTTTAAAAAGGGTTTTGTAGTTAAAGAAATTGCAACAAAAATGTATCATAGAGAAACCGGCAAAAATATTTCAGGCTTTAAGCATCGAGGAAAACAATTTTATCATATATTAAAAGCTTTATTCAAAATCAGAATTTCAAGGAGCAAAATCTAATGTTGGGTGCATTTATTGCTTATCTGATAACAAGAATTTTCATGCCATATACTCTTAAGATATTTGGGACATTGGAATGGACAAAGGAAAATTTTATGGGTAGAGAAATACCAATAGGTATAGGTATTTTTTTGCTTCCGTTAGGAGTAATAATTCCTTTCCTCTGGCATGGTAGTATATCACTTTCAGCAATTATTTTTTATGGAACAGCTTTAATGATAATAGGTTTTGTAGGTTTATATGACGATATATTTGGAGATACAAAAATCAAAGGATTTAAAGGGCATTTTAAAAATTTGCTCTTCGAAAGAAAGATCACATCCGGAATAATTAAGGCTTTTGCAGGAGTGACTATTGCATTTGCCGGGGCCCTTTTGTTTGCAGCAACACCACTGGAAATAGCTGTAGCATTTCTAGTTATTTTACTTTTCACAAATGCTTTTAATCTCTTTGATTTACGGCCGGGTAGATGTATTAAAGCATTTTTTTTAACAGCAATTTTTTTAATTGTTATGGCTTATTCTTTGGGAAACAATAATATATTGCTATTATTCCCTATATTGGGCTGTATCTTGGCTTATGCTCCTTTTGATTTTAAGGCCAGGTCAATGCTTGGAGATGCAGGTTCCAATGCTATAGGTATGAGTATAGGGATTATAAGTGTATTAGTATTACCTTTGGTGATAAATGTTGTACTAGCATTTGCTTTAATAATATTACATTGGTTTACTGAGAAGAATTCATTAAATTCTATTATAGAAAATAACCAATTCCTAAACCGTATTGATAACTGGGGTAGAAGTTAAGCAAGATTTGTTTTAACAAAACTCTGTATTTTCAAGATATTTAGCTGCTTTTATTTTTTTGCTGGTAAAAAACTCAAATGGGGTATATTTAAATTTTAAATAAGTACTATGCAAATAGATGATATTAGCTATAATTGTATTGTTAGATAAATTTTTCACAAAAAGGAGTGTTGTAAATGGGGGCAAAATTTAAAGTAACTAGGTACTTTAAATCACTAGAGAATGAGGGCAATTTCCATAGTGGAGAATTAAAAAGTGGTGAAATGGGAGTATACTGGGTTGATGAAGCAGTAGCCAAAATTTATGAATATCCAACAGATAATGAAGATCTTTGTTCTACAGACTTAACAGAAGAACAACTACAAGAATTATACGAAAACGGAACATATATAGAAGAATAATATTGAAATCAAAGATATGAGCATAGTATTATGCAAATATTTATGAACAACAAAGACCTGGTGACTTGGGAATAATAATTTCCAAATCGCTGGGTTTTTCTTGTTCTTATACCATAGCAAGTGGACTATAATAGTTCAAAAAGAGGATCAAAGATGATAACGAAAAAAATAGGAGTAGTCACAGGAATTGACCGGGAAAAGGATGATGTACAGTGGTTAAAGGTTGCCATTGGTGTTGATGAGTTTTCTGCTATTAATTATCCTTCAATAAGTGGTATGGTAAAACCGGGTGATGAAGTTATTTTAAATACCACGGCGGTTGAGCAAGGGCTAGGTACAGGAGGATACCATTTTGTTATGCTAAATTTAGCTAATATAGAAGGGGTAGCTCAAAGGCAAGGACATATTATGAAACTTAGATATACACCTTATCAGATCAAGATGTTGACAATAGAGGAACAGACAAGCCCCCATCATAATATGATTGCCAATTTTAAAAGCCTTGATGGGATACCGGTTATGATAGGCAGTCTACATAGCAAATTAGCTCCGGCAGCACTGGGATATAAGCTGCTGAAACCCAAGGGTAGATTGGTATATATAATGACAGATGGCGGGGCTTTACCTATTGCATTTAGCAAAACTGTAGCTGTATTAAAAGAGTTAAGGTTAATTGACAATACCATCACCGTTGGCCATGCCTTTGGTGGTGATTATGAAGCAGTAAATGTTTATTCAGGATTGATTGCAGCAAAGGAAGTATTAAAAGCAGATGCTGTAATTGTTTGTATGGGTCCCGGAGTTGTGGGGACAGGTACTGAGTGGGGTTTTAGCGGTATAGAACAGGGTGAGATAATAAATGCTGTAAATATTCTAGAGGGCAGAGCTATAGTAATTCCCAGAGTTGCTTTTAAAGATAAAAGGAAAAGACATAAAGGGCTTAGCCATCATACATTAACAATACTGGAAAAGGTAGCTTTGCAATCTGCTGAGGTTTGTTTGCCGGTGTTGCCTAAACATGAAAGGGAATTTTTAAAGGAACAGATACGTGCAAGAAAGTTGGAGGATAAGCACACCTTTGTAACTATAGATGCTGAACATGTAATTGATTATGCCAAGGATTTAAAAATTCCCCTTTTTGTCATGGGAAGATCAGCAGAAGATGAGTGTTATTATTTTTTAGCTGCTGGTGCTGCGGGGTTTTTAGCGACCCAAAAAAGAGTGTGGTGAGTTTTAAATTTAGTATACTTTTTATCCTATTCTTAATACCAAGAATTAAATATAAAAATAGGATTACAGTCTTAATAATTGTGGTTTATTATGGTAAAAAAGAATATTTGTAACAAACTGTAGAACATTCGTAAAGAACGTTAAATGCTTTGAGGGGCAATGCTATAAGGGGTTAAAAATTCCTGGATTTTTAATTTCAACAGCTTTTTTTTTTTTGAGAAAATTCCAATTATGGTTTTATTTGGTTTGTAATTCGACTTATTATTAAATATCATTATAAAAACAATAACGTTATTTTATAGAACTAATCTTCCCTGAAAAATTCCCCAGATAAAGATTTTTTGTGGAAGTTAGTTTCATTAAAATAAAAAACTCCCAACAAAGGACAGCTGATTTTGCGGTCAATATCCTTTGGCGGGAGCAGAACCCTCTTTACCTAAAGGCAAAGATTAGGCTTAAACCTATTTTAAACCTAATCCAGCCTTAAGTAAAGAGAGGAAATTTAAGGCTGGGGGAGTGGTGTTTATGATTGTTTTTTAAATTACAGATATTTTGAAGATGATGAGTTTTCGACTTTCATTTAATGTTACATTACGATATTAAAAAAAGGAGAGAATAATTATGATAAAAAATAAAAATTTAAAAATGGTATTAGCAATTGCGTTAGCAATTTCACTGGTCTTTGCAATACCTACAGCTATGTTAGCTAATAATGGGTATTATGAGCAGCCCTTAGAAGAAGTCATCAATATTGAATTGGATGATTTATTTATTATTGATATTTTTGACCCATACACGATTGAAGATGCAGAACTTCGTGCCGAATTTTTAGAAACTCAACGTATAGTGGAATTGCAGGAACCGGCTATCCAGGCATATAATGTGCTAATGGATGCCTTCTTGACTGAAGTTGATGGAGTTTTAAAATTAGTGTATCCTGACAACTATGCAGGGGCATACATAGATCCATATACTAATGATACTCTTGTAATACAGCTAACAGACATTAGTAGAGAGGCCACAGATTTTTATATGAACTTACTTGGCTCTGGTGCTCCAATAGCTTTCAAAGAGGTAAACTTCTCATTGAATCAGCTAATTGATTTTGGTCAAATAGTAGTAGAAACTTTAGATGATGTGTTAGTTACTTCTCATGGTTTTGATACTCTGAATAATACTTATCACATAGGTTTATATATAGGCTGTGCTGATAGTATGCAAACGGCTAGTGTTTTTAGTGAAATGAGCAGATTTTTGCCTATACCTATTACTTTTGAATTAGAGGGGAATTTTGAAGATGTAGACCTTAGAGGTGGAGCTGCAATTCGTGCGGAAAGACAAAATGGTACTTTTACTGGATCATTTTCAGTGGGTATTTCAGGTAATCATTCAGGCAGTCCTTCTATAATTACTGCTGGCCATCCCTTTGTAGGCCTACCAGCGAATGGAAATACACGTGTTTTTAGTGGAAATAATCATATAGGAAACTTGAATGCTTTTAGAGCTGGGCAACATGCAGGTAATACCGCTGTTGGTCAAGGAAGTTGGGCAATTATACACCTAAATCAAACTGGGCAAAGAATGATGACAAATCAAATGATGAATGGTTCACGTATAACCGCTGTTAATAACACTGTACCTGTAAATGCTGTAGTTCGTGGGTCAGGGCATGTTACTAATTCATGGACTGGAACAGTAACCCATGTAAACCAGAGTTATTCTACTGCTGCGATTAACTATACTGGAATGACAAGAGTTTCAACAGCTACTGGTCAGCCCAATGCAAGGCAAGGCGATAGTGGAGCACCTATTTATCGTAATATAAGTGGCACAATTACTTATGTAGGTACGCTTTCATCTGTTGGTGATGGTATGTTTACTGGAAATATTTTTTTCTTTTCTCCGCACCAACATGTATCCTTTGTTAGGCCACAAACCTAATATTGAAAGCTATAGGTTCAAAAATTTGTACTGAGCCTAAAAAGCTAAACATTTAATTAAGTAAGTTTGAAGGATTGAGTTCTAGACTTTACAGGACTCAATCCTTTTCATTCTGTTGAATATTTTTAAAAATCAAGCTTACAATAAAAGTGTTTGAAATAAAAATATAGTCTATAATGCTAGAAGCAGATTTTCAAAATAGACCAGATAGTATGTTGGTCAAACCAAGAAAAATATAAAAACAAGCAAATCTAACATTTTCCAAAGGATTTGCAAGGAACTTATGGAAATTGTATATATCGATGGTTGAACGGAGGGTTAGTGTGAACTTAAAAAAAATAAAGATTTTCATGATAAGCTTGTTATTTATTTTTTTGGTGGCTTGTACAAATATAGGTGAGGCAGATAGAGATTTAGGTATACCTCTGACAGAAGATAAGTTTTTATCTAGGACGACAATTGCAGCAGAGTTTCATTCAAGTTTTGTAATTTTGCCTGATGGTACTTTGTGGGCTTGGGGAGAAAATGGATCCGGGCAGCTTGGAGATGGTACGACGGAGGAGAGATTGGAACCTGTTAAAATAATGAGCGATGTTGTTTCTGTTTCGGCTGGTGCTTGGCATACAATGGCAATCAGGACAGATGGCAGTTTATGGGCTTGGGGTAATAATGCTCATGGTCAGCTTGGGGACGGCACATATAATAGTCCAAACCCTATAATTGATTTTAGCAGATACAGCCCAAGTCCTATAAAAATAATGGAAGATGTAGTCGCAGTTTCGGCTGGGAGTGCCCATACCATGGCAATTAGAACTGATGGTAGCTTATGGGGCTGGGGTATAGGTCGTCTTGGGGACGGAACTAATCTTGATAGGCACAAGCCTGTAAGAATCATGGAAAATGTAGTTGCAGTTTCAGCCGGGCGTGATCATACAATGGCAATCAAAGTCGACGGCAGTTTGTGGGTTTGGGGCTGGAACTCCAGTGGTCAACTAGGAGATGGCACGGATGTACCATATCTATTGGAGCCTATAAAAATAATGGATGACGTGGCTTTTGTTTCAGCTGGATGGGATTATACAATGGCAATCAGAACCGATGGCAGCCTATGGGCTTGGGGTTCTAATTGGCTTGGCCAGCTCGGAAACGGCATAAGTACAAGTTGGCTTACCTCCAATCCGAAGCCTATAAAAATAATTGACGACGTGGCTTTTGTTTCAGCCGGAGTCGGACATACAATGGCAATCAAAACTGATGGTAGTCTTTGGGGTTGGGGTAAAAATACTCATGGACAACTTGGAGATAGCACCGTCATACATAGATTTAGTCCGGTAAAAATAATGGAAGGTGTTGTTTCTGTATCAGCGGGAAGATATCATACAATGGCAATCGGAAATGATGGCAGCTTATGGACTTGGGGTGAAAATTTGGAGCTTCGAAGAGGGGATGCTGATGAGAACCGGTGGTTAAAGCCCACGCCAATATTAACTGATGTGACTGCTGTTTCGGCTGGGAGTGCCCATAATATGGCAGTTAGAGTCGACGGCAGTCTATGGGCTTGGGGTGAAAATGTTGAAGGTCAACTAGGAGACGGCACGCAAGCACATCGCCTTGTTCCCATAAAAATAATAAATGATGTAATTGCTGTTTCAAGTGGAAATGAGCATTCAGTGGCAATTAGAACTGACAATAGCCTATGGGCTTGGGGTTCTAATTGGCGTGGTCAGCTCGGAAACGGTTCTACCGCTGAATGGTTTGAGGGTACACGTGAACCAATTAGAATAATGGAAGATGTGGTAGCTGTTTCAGCCGGCAGCTGGCATACAATGGCGATCACAGCAGATGGTAACTTATGGGCTTGGGGTTATAATCGTTTTGGTAAGCTTGGAGACAGCACGGTTGCTAGGGGTAGTCATAGCCCTAGTCCCATTAAAATCATGGATAATGTAGCGGCGGTTTCTGCTAGTGTGGACCATACAATGGCAATTAGAGCTGATGGTAGTCTGTGGGCTTGGGGCTGGAACTCCAGTGGTCAACTAGGAGATGGCACAACTATAAATCAACTCAGTCCCATAAGAATTATGGAGAATGTAGTAGCAGTTTCAGCCGGGCGTGACCATACAATGGCAATCAAAACTGATGGTAGTTTATGGGCTTGGGGTGCTAATTGGAATGGTCAGCTTGGGAACGGCACTTATTCATTTGAGCCTACTACCAATCCTGTAAAAATAATGGACAATGTGACTAATGTTTCAGCCGGATGGGGTTATACAATGGTAATCAAAGCTGATGATAGTCTATGGGCTTGGGGTGGAAATGATCAAGGTCAGCTTGGAGATGGTAAGCGTGCGGATATGTTTACTCAACACAGTCCTATGAAAATAATGGAAGATGTCGTTGCTGTTTCGTCCGGAGGTCAGCATGTTATGGCAATCAGGGCTGATGGCAATCTATGGGGCTGGGGCAATAACTTTTCGGTTGGAGCCGGTACGATCCCTGAGCGAATCTTTCCTACAAAGATTATGGATAATGTAATGCTACCTTAGGTTGGTATTAATCTAAAGTAATTTAAATGTTTCATATTCACTTCTTGTTGAAAACAAATCACGAGGACAGATGCCTTGATTTGCTGTAAATCAAGGCATCTGTCTCTGCGATTTTACCTATGAGTGGGATACATATAAGTAATTTTAGCTACCAAATAGAGAAAAATATGCAAAGATGGGCTTGATGGTAGTAGGATAATTGCTAGGGCTTGGTTTACACCATTACGATAAGTGTAAGCTCATGAACGGATGGGTTAGTTGGCTTTATTAGAATAAAAAATTGATACTTATAAATATCAAATCCTTGTTAAAGTGTTGCAAAGGTTTGATATAATTATTTTAAAGAAAATATTTTTAGAAGGGTTGATGAGAAATGCATTTTGAATTTTTTACTGCTTTTATTACGTTTGTGAATGTATTTTTATATATTGGAATAATATATGCAGTTGTACGCTTAATCATTTGGTGTAATACAACTAATAAAAAGATAGATGAAATTCACCAAAAACTAGAAAAATTAATAGACAGCAATAATAAGTAACAAAAACAGGTACCTTGATTTGCTGTAAACCAAGGTCAGATTGCTTCTGGCCTTGGTTTACTTTTGTATTTTGAGCATGTATTTATAATGAATATCTGCCGATAGCCAAGTATATTATATTAATGAAGTTTACTTTGAGTGAATTGGGTTACAGTGCTATACTCTGTACTCAGTTCATTTAAATATTTTCGGAGCTCTTTAAGCTTACCATAAAAATAAAAACCTTTATTTGCAACAATAAACATATACTTCCCCCTCAAAGACTTGTATTAGGGTATTAGTTTATGTTTTTTGTGTCAAATTATTCCTGATTAGAAAGCAGGTGGTTTTTGAGTGGGATCAACTAGAGTTTATATGACAAAAGATGCAAGTGGAGCTTATGAAGCAGCAATTAATGGTCATATAGTAGTCATAGTAGATATTATAGATATGTCAACAAGCTTGGAAACTGCCTTGGAAATGGGTGCTGTTGCGGTATTTGGTGCCAGCCCTGATCAAAATCATGCTCCTGTCACAGCCAATCCTGAAAAAATTGCGATGGCTGCTGCTTCCATAGCTCAAAGACTAAGCACCGAGGTGATAATAATTGGTGAGCCCAGGTTTGCAGGCAAAGAAGAAGAAATGAGAAACTGTCAAAGACTGGTTAACAAACTTACGGAGATGAATGTCGAAATCAGTGACTTTGTTCCCAATGTGGGTAAAGAGGTTTGGACTTTTACTAACTTTGAAAAAAAGATAGTCATAGCTGTCACTGGTACAGGGGGAGCAGCCTTTGACGCTGCTTATAATGCCGAGGGAGGGGGTATTGTAACTACAGCAACAGTTGCTCGGACTAAATATATGAAAGGAGAAGCCCCGGCTCTAAAAGGTGTATACAGGGCTAAAAACCTTGCATCTGAATTGAAAAGGGATATCTCTTATGTAGCAGCAAGTTCGAATTCTTACGAAGATATTTTGGCAGCAAAATATTTATGTGATTTGACGAAGGTGTTATAGCAGTCGTCGGTCGTCTGTAGGGGCGGATTCCATATCCGCCCGCCCCCAGTCAATTCAGATGCAAGTCGTCAGGCGTCGGAAATCGGATTAGGAGCGGCTTTAAGCTGTAGGTGGTCGATTGCCGGACTTGCTATCATAAAACAAGTCCTGTTGCATATCATGAAAAGAGAAGTGATATGAGGAGGGACATGGTTCATGATAAAAGCTTTGTTAAGGTTATGGCTTAACCACATACGAGATCATATAGTGTTATATGTAATTACAATATTTATGTTTTTAGCCGGCAGTTCTTTGGGTGCATTTACTATTAGTACCTTAAATGCATCTCAAAGTCAGGAATTGGTAGACTACTTCAACTCTTTTTTAATGGGTCTTGCATATTGGGATGTAAACTCTGTAATAATTGTACAAGATGCTATTTTTAATAGCCTTACATTTATTTTTTTTATTTGGGCATTAGGTTTAACTGTCATTGGGATTCCTATTATTTTATTAATAGTAGCCTTTAAAGGCTTTATTATGGGCTTTACAGTAGGTTTTTTAATCTTCCAAAAAGGTTTTACAGGAATGCTCATAGCTATCTTTGCAATATTGCCACAAAATTTCTTCTATGTACCCATATTAATAATTTGTGCAGTGGCTGCAATAACCTTTTCTTTATCTTTATTAAGAGGTACAGTTGGTGGGAGGAAACTTGCATTTTCCCATATGTTTATCAATTATATATTACTGTTAGTGGTGTTTTGTTTTTTTACAATAATGGGCGGATTGATAGAAGGTTATGGAGCACCTCTGACAATGCAAATTATAATAACATATTTTTAAACATATCTTCATATTTTAAAGCAAGAGGATGTTAGAATGAGGGGGTTTGTTTAATGTTTATTGTAACCATTTCCAATTGGCGGAGAAAAATTTTTATTTTAGCTTGCCTGATTCTTTTGGCAGTTGCATTCAGTATAGGGGCAAACTATTCTAATAATAATTATACTGCTATGGTGTTCGAAGAAATGTTTGATAATCCAATTGGTACTAGTGCACAAGCTATACAGGTTGAAGGAAATTTGATAGTAGATGGCGAGATTCAACATCAAGAAAGCCCCAATAATGGAAGTTTGGAAGAAGAGTTTGCAGAAAAAGACGTGCAGAAGGGTTTTTGGCAAACAGTCTTGGAAAAGTTTCGCAGGGAGTAAGATTATTGACAGGAATTTCCCATCTCTTGTGGAAATAGTTTATACAATCTTAATCGCATATTAGTATGCTATTTCGGCAAATGATGATGGGAGTTATCTATTATGAGAGTTTTACTGGAAAGTTTCATACAGTATCTTGCAGTTGAAAGAGGTCTGTCTGATAATACTTTATCTTCCTATTTTAGTGACCTTGGTCAATTCATAACCTTTCTGGAGGAAAATAATATCGATTCTGTTGATATGCTTAATAATCAACATCTGATAGAATATGTCGTGTTTTTAAAGTCACAAAATAAAGCCCCTACAACTATTTCCAGGAATAGGGCGGCTATTAAAAGCTTTATGAAGTTTCTTCTTAATGAGGGTGTACTTGAGAATAATCCATCAGAAAATCTGGCATCACCCAGGTTAAACAGAAAGCTGCCAATGACTTTGAGTATGGAGCAAGTGGACAATCTGCTAAAACAGCCCAGACTAAAAACAAGCATAGGTATAAGAGATAAGGCAATGTTAGAGGTGATTTATGCCTCCGGATTAAGGGTTAGTGAATTGGTATCTCTTAATATGGGAGACATGGAATTAGACAAAGGATTTATTAGATGTTATGGAAAAGGCTCAAAGGAAAGGATAGTCCCTTTGGGTTCAACGGCGATTTCTTTTGTAAATCAATATTTAGAGCAAGCGAGAGTTAAACTGGCAAAAAAGCCCGGTGAGAAAGCGGTCTTTCTTAATAATCTGGGTAATCGCTTAACAAGGCAAGGGTTTTGGAAAATACTTAAGAAATATGCCAAGGATACAGGTATTGCTGAAATAACGCCCCATACATTAAGGCACTCCTTTGCAACACATTTGCTAGAAAATGGTGCTGATTTGAGAGCTGTTCAAGAAATGCTGGGACATGCTGATATTTCTACGACTCAAATATATACTCATTTGACAAACAGTCATTTGAGGAAAGTTTATGATAATACTCATCCCAGAGCAAAGATTTAATACAAATTACAAAGCACAAAGCACAAAGCACAAAGCACAAAGCACAAAGCACAAAGCACAAAGCACAAAGCACAAAGCACAAAGCACAAAGCACAAAGCACAAAGCACAAAGCACAAAGCACAAAGCACAA
>Ga0123355_10001129_pt1 | contig 36984 bp, 57 predicted proteins | sample TergutEmb28metaG_3_FD_89872 | JGI IMG/M metagenome (GOLD analysis project Ga0123355, IMG submission 89872) | Embiratermes neotenicus P1 segment gut microbial communities from Petit-Saut dam, French Guiana - Emb289 P1 | ecosystem: Host-associated > Arthropoda: Insects > Digestive system > Gut ...
CACAACCAACGGTCCATTTCAACCCACACAATAAACTCTCCAAACCCATTGCCGCACAACATTCAATTCACTATCCCTCCCCACAGCACACTGTGTACCCACAACCAACGGTCCATTTCAACTCACAAAATAAACTATCCATCATTTACCGCACAATATTGAAATCACAAACCCACCGCACAGTGAACTTTGTACCCACAACCAAAGTTCCATTTTAATCCACACAAAAAACACTCGATCCCTTTACCGCACAACATTCAATTCACTATCTCTCAACACAGTACACTCTTTACTCACAACCAAGTGTCCATTTCACCCCACAAAATAAACACTCTAACTGTTTAACGTAAAACATTCAATTCACAAACCCACCTCACAATACACAGTGTACACACAACTAACGGTCCCTTCCAACTCATACAATATATATTCAATCCATTTATCGCACAAGAATCTATTCGCTATTCCTCCCCACAATACGCTGTGTACCAAAAACCAACGTTCCAATTCAAACCAAAAAACAAACACTCCTTCCATTTACCGCAATATATCCAATTCAGTCTCCCTCCCCACAGTACACCGTGTACACAAAACCAACGTTCCATTTCAACCCACACAATAAAAACTCTATCCTTTACCGCACAAGAATCAAATCACTATTCCTCCTCACAGTACACATTGTAACCACAAACAACGTTCAATTTCAACCCACACATTAAACACTCCATCACTTTACCGCACAACATTCAATTCACCCCACCTCCTCACAGTACACTGTGTACCCACAAACAGCGTTCCATATAAACCCATGCAATTAACACTCTATTCCTTTACCACACTATAATCTATTCACACACCCTCCTCACAGTACACTGTGTACCCACAAACAACGGTCCATTTCAACCCACACAATAAATTCTCCATTCTTTACCGCACAATATTCAATTCACTATCACTCCCAAGCAGTACACTTTGTACGCACAACCAAAAATCCATTTCAACCAACAAAAATCACTCCTACTTTTAACCGCACAAGATAGAATTCACTATCTCTCCTCACAGTACACCGTTTACCCACAATAAACGGTCTGTTTTAAACAAACACAATTAACACTCCAACCCTTTACCGCACAACAGTCAATTCAGTCGCCCTCCGCAAAATACACTCTGTACCCAAAACCAACTTTCCACTTTCAACCCACACAATATAAGCTCCATCGTTTTACAGCACAAGTTTCAATTCAGACACACTCCCTACTGTACACACCATCCTTTTACCGCACATCATTCAAATCACTATCCCTCCCACAGTACACTGTGTAATCACAAACAACGGTCCATTTTAACCCACACAATAAACACTCCATCCTTTTACCGCACAACTTCCAATTCACGATCCCTCCCCACAGTAAGCTGTGTACGCACAAACAACGGTCCAATTCAACCCATACAAAACACTCCATCCATTTACCGCACAAATTTCGAATCACCATTCCTCCTCACGGTACACTTTTTACAAACACCAACGGTCCATTTCGACCCACACAATAATCACTCCATCCATTGACCGCACAACATTCAATTCAGTCTCTTTCCCCACAGTATACTGTGTAATCACAACCAATGTTCAATTGCAACCCACACAATAAACACTCAAAACCTTTACCGCACAATTTTCAATTCACACAGCCTCTCCACAGTACACTTTGTACCAACAACCAGCGGTCCAATTCAACCCACACAGTAAACACCACATCACTTTACCGCACAAATTTCAATTCACACAGCCTCCACACAGTACACGGTGTACCCACAACCAACGGTCCATTTCAACCCACACAATAAACACTCCATTCCTTTACAGCACAATATTGAATTCACTCTCCCTCCACTCAGTACCTTCTGTACCCGAAACCAGCGGCCCATTTCAACCCACACATTAAACATTCCATCCATTTAGCTCACAAAATTCAATTCACTATCCCTCCCCACAGTACACTGTTTATCCCCAAAAAACGATCTATTGCAACCCATTCAATGAAAACTCCATCCCTATACCACACAACATTCAATTCACTATCACTCCCCACAATAAATTTTGTACCCACAACCAACGGTCCATTACAACCAATACAATATAAACTACATCCTTTTATCGCACAACATTCAATTCACAATACTTCCCCACAGTACACTGTGTACTCACAGCCAACGGTACATTTCAACCCACACAATAAACACTACATCCATTTATCCTACAACAATCAAGTCACTATCCCTACCCACAGTACACCCTTTACCCACAACCATCGGTCCATTTCAACCCACACAATAAACACACTATCCCTTTACCGCACAACATTCAATTCACTAACCCTCCTCACAGTACAGTTTTTACCCACAACCAACGGGCCATTTCAACCCACAAAATAAACACTCAATCCATTTACCGCACAACATTCAATTCACTATACCTCAACACAGTACACTGTATAGCCACAAACAACGGTCCATTTCAACCCACACAAGAAACACACAATCCTTTTACCGCACACAATTCAATTCACTATCCCTCCACACAGTACACTGTGTACCCACAACCAACGGTCCATTTCTACCCACACAATAAACACTCCATCCCTTTACCGCACAACATACAATTCACTATCCCTCCCCACAGTACACTGTGTACACACAACAAAAGTTCCATTTCAACCCACACAATAAACACTCAATCCCTTTAACGCACAACATTCTAATCACTATCCCTCCACACAGTACACTTTGTACCCACAATCAACGGTCCATTTCAACCCACACAATACACACTCAACCCCTTTACCGCACAACATTCAATTCACTATCCCTCCCCACAGTACACTGTGTATCCACAACCAACGATCCATTTCAACCAACACAATAATCACACTGTCCCTTTAACGTAGAAAATTCAATTCACTATTCCTCAACACAGTACACTGTTTACCCACAACCAACGTTCCATTTCAACCCACACAATAAACACTCAACCCCTTTACCGCACAACATTCAATTCACTATCCCTCCCTACAGTACACTGTGTACCCACAAACAACGGTTCATTTTAACCCACACAATAAACACTCCATCCCTTTACCGCACAACATTCAATTCACTAACCCTCCCCACAGTACACTGTGTACCCGCAAACAACGGTCCATTTCAACCCACACAATAAACACTACATCCCTTTACCGCACAAAATTCAATTCACTATCCCTCCCTACAGTACACTTTTTACCCACAACAAAGATCCCTTTAACCCCATACAATAAACACTCGTCCACTTTAACGCACAACATTCAATTCCCTCCCCTTGCCCACAATACGGTGTGTATTTTACACAGAACATTGATTTGTTGCGCGTGATTAGCTATAAAAGTTGGTAAATCATGTATCATAAACGTTTGTAAATTTTGAACTGAAGGTGATGAAATAATCTTCATAATGTTGGGGGTAAATCTGAGGTACAACATTTCAAATTATCGTTTGAAATATTAATGTCTAAAAGCGGAAATTTTTTAAAATTACAATTTCAAATTATTTCACTCATAATTCTGTTACGTACCTAATTTTTCGTACGAAATTCCAGCTTCAAGATTTGTGAATTTTTGCCTATACGTGTCGGTGTGGTGGTGTGATTGTGTGGTGGTTTGATGGTGTGGTGGTGTGAAGGTATGATGGTGTGGTTTTGTGATGGTGTGGTGGTGTGGAATTGTGATGTGTTATTGTGGTCTTTTAGTGGAGTGTTGGTGTGGTGGTGTGCTTGTATGGTGGTGTGGTGGTGTGATGTTGTGATGTTTTTGTGGTGTTGTTGTGTGGTGATATGGGGTTCTGGTGGTGTAGTGGTGTGATTGTGTGATAGTGTGGTGGCGTGGTGGTGTTTTTTTGGTGGTGTGGTGATGTGGTGGTGTGGTAGTGTGGTGGTGTGTTGGTGTTGTGTGTAGAAATGATGATGTGGTGGAATGGTGAAGTGATGGTGTGTTAGGGTGGAGGTAAGGAGGTGTGGTGGTGTGGTGCTGAGGTGGTGTGTTGGTGTGGTGGTGTGGTGGTGTAGTGGTGTGGTGATGTGCAATTGGGATGTTGTGGTGTTTTTGTGGTGTGGTGTTGTGGTGTTGTGATGGTGTGTAGGTGTGGTGGTGTGTTGGTGTTGTGTTGTGGTGGTGTGGTGGCTTGTTGGTGTGGTGGCTTGTTGGTGTGGTGGCTTGTTGGTGTGGTGGCTTGTTGGTGTGGTGGATTGTTGGTGTGGTGGTGTGTTGTGGTGGTGCGGAAGTGTGTTGGCGAGTTGTGATGGTGTTTTGGTGTGTTGTTGTGGTGGTGTGGTGATGTGGTGTTGTGGTGATGTGGTTGTGAGGTGGTGTGGGAGTGTGGTGGTGTGTTGGTGTGGTGAAATGATGGTGTGGTGGTGTGATGGGGTGTTGGTGTGGTGATTTGGTGTTGTGATGATATGGATGTTTGTTGGTGTGGTGGTGTGATGGGTGTTGCTGAGGTTGTGTGTTGGTGTGGTGATGTTGTGGTGTTTTGGTGTGGTGGTGTGGTGTTGTGTTGGTGTGATGATGTGGAGGTATGGTGGTGTGTTGGTGTTGTGGTGATGTGGTGGTGTGTTTGTGTGGTAGTGTGTTGGTGTGTTGATGAGGTGTTTTATTTGTGTGTTGGTGTTGTGTTATGGTGGTGTTTATGTGGTGGTGTGGTTGGGTGTTGATGTGGTGTTGTGATGGTGTGTTGGTGTAGTGGTGTGTTGGTGAGGTGGTGTGATGGTGTGGAAGTGTGTTGTAGTGGTGTGTTTGTGTGGTGGTGTGGTGATGAGTTGTTGTGGTGGTGCGGTGGTGTGGTGGTCTGGTGATGTGGTGGTGTGTTGGGTTGGTGGTGTGGTGATGTAGTGGTGTGTTGGTGTGTTAGTGTGGTGGTGTAATGTTGTGGAGTTGTGATTGTGTTGACGTGTGCTGGTGTGTTGGTGTGGTGTTGTGGTGATGTGTTGGTGTGATGGTGTGGTGGTGTGGTGGTTATTGGTGTGGGGTTTTGGTGTTGTTTTCATGTGGCGATGTGGTGATGTGTTGGTGTGGTTGTGTGTTAGTGAGGTTTTGTGATGGTGTGGTGGTGTTGATGTGTGTTTTTGTGGTGGTGTGTTGGTTTGATGGTGTGGTGGTGTGGGAGTGTGGTAGTCTGGTGGTGTGGTGGAATTATTGTGTGGTGGTGTAATTGTGTGTTGTTGTGATGGTGTGTTTGTGAGGTGGTGTAATGTTGTGTTGGTGAGGTGGTGTGTTGATGAGGTAGTTTGATGGTGTGGTGGTTTTTTGGTGTCTTGGTGTGATGAAGTGATGTGGTGGTGTGTTGGTGAGGTGGTGTGATGGTGTGGTGGTGTGTTGGTGTGGTTGTGTGGTGATGTGGTGTTCAGGTGGTTTGGTAATATGGTGGTGTAGTGGTGTGGTCTTGTGTTGATGTGATGGTGTGTTGGTGTGGTGATGTGTTGGCGTGTTCTTGTGTTGGTGTGGTGGTGTGTTTTTATGGTAGCGTGATAGTGTAGTGGTGTGGTGGTGTGTTGGTGTGGTGTTGTGGTATTGTGGTGGTTTGGTTTTGTGGTGTTTTGGTGGTGTGATATGGTGGTGTGTTGTTGTGTTGGATAGGTGGTTTGATGGTGTCGTGTTGTGGTGGAATGGTGTTGTGGTTGTGTGATGGTGTTTTGGTGTGGTGTTGTGTTGCTGATGTGGTGTTATGGTGTGGTGGTATTTTAGTGTGGTGGGGTGGTGGTGTGTTTGTGTGCTGGTGAGGTGGTATGGTGGTGTGTTGATGAGGTGGTGTGGTGTGTAAGTGTGAAGGTGTGGGGCTTTGGTGTTGTGGTGTTGTGTTAGTGTGATAGTGTGGTTGTGTAATATTGTGTTGTGTGTTGGTTTTTTGATGTGGTGTATATGTTGGTGTTTTGGTGTGGTGTTGTGTGGTTTTGATGTGGGTTTGTTTTGATTTGTTGGTGTGGTGTTGTTTTGTTTTTTGGTGTTGTGTTATGGTGGTGTGGTGTTCTTGCGGTGTAGTGTTGTGGTAATATAGTGCTTTGTTGGTGTGGTGGTGTGGTGGTGTGTTGTTTTGGTTACTTTGTGTGGTGATGTGTTGTATTGTTATGGTGATGTATTTGTGTGGTAGTGTGTTGGTGTGGTGGTATTTTGTTGTGGTGGTGTTGTGTGGAGTCGTTTTGGTTTGGTGGTGTGGTGGCGTGTTCGTGTGGTGATGTGGTTTAGTTTTGTTTTGGTGTTGCGGCGGTGTTGTGATGTGGTTGTGTGTTCGTGAGGTTGTGTAATTGTGTGCTGGTGTGTTGGTGTGTTGTTGAGATTTTGTTGCGTTGTGTTAATATGGTGATATGATGGTGATTTGTTGAGGGGTTTTGATTGTGTGGTGGTGTGGTGTTGAAGTTTTGTGATGTTTTGGTGGTGTAGTGGTGTCAGGGACATTATCTTACTTCACACACATCACCCTGTCTCAACACTTCACTAAAAACTTCTCCCTTCAAACCACTCCCTAGTCACACAGCAATGAACCGAAAAAAACCTACGTTTGTTCGATTTTGCTCCAGTATACCGATACAAGTTTTGCTCCAGTATAACGATAAATATTTTCTCCATTTACCGATACCAGTTTTGCTCCAATACACCGATACCCCTTTTGCTCCAGTATACCGATACAAGTTTTGCTCCAGTATACCGATAACAGTTTTGCTCGAGTATACCGATAGCTGTTTTGCTGCAGTATACCGGTATCAATTTTGCTCCAGTATACCGATAAATATTTTGCTCCAGTTTACCGATACCAGTTTTGCTCCAGTTCACCTATACCTATTTTGCTCCAGTATACGAATACAAGTTTTACTCAAGTATACCGATAACAGTATTGCTCAAGTATACCGATACAAAACTCCTGTACTCTCCTCTCCTCTCACCAAACACGCATCATTCCCCGAAATTTTCTTCTCGATTTTTACACCCGAACAATTTTGTTTGAACCATACAGATCATTAAACTATTATTATGCAGTTCTCTCCATCCCATTTCCCTGTTCCTTCTCACACCGTAATAACACCACAACTCCCTATTTTCAAACATCATCATCTATCAATCCCATGTATCTATTTTCACACCAACACAAAACATGGGGCAAATTCCTCTTTTGAATATATTTATATTTATAAATAATAACACACACCTGCCGAATAATAATCTTTTACATAACAACCCTTTCGGCTATTTGTCCACTTGACTGCCACAGCCAAAACATTTCTCTCCGGATACAATGTTAACAATTCTGTCGCCACAATACAGAACAACCATTTATAACGACGGATCACCACATCAAAACAACACCTACCATATTTCAGCTTTGTTAGTTTTAGCACTCCGTCTCGCTGTCAACACTAAAGCAGGGAAAAGACGTGTTGTTTGTTTGACAACTGCCGAACAGGTGTCGCCAGCAATATTTAGCCCCGTGCTATCCTTCCCTAGAAGCTCAATAATCAATACTGCTGTAGGTTTCTGATTGGCTGAGCGAAATCACGTGGTTCAGAACGTGAGGTGATACCACAGTTGAACCAGTAATATGTGGTACTATAAAATACAGTAATTTAATTCGGTAATTTCACGTTCACAAAAACATTCGACATTTTCTCATTCAGTCAATAAATGAAGATGAAAAATATAAATATTCAGTTTGCTCAATTTGAAGCATATCACAACATATATCGCTTTTTGTATCTAGTTCTTGAAAATTCCGAAAATTTGCAACAACAGTCGGAGCTAATATTTATGTTGCTCAGTTATATTTTGTAAACTTAATCCTACAAATTTCGAAAATTTTGGGCTACAACATTCATCGGAAAGAAACGTGTTTTTTTTTTGAAAATTCCGACTGCAGTACGGACTGAAAAAAAAGGTCAGAAAAGAAAATTTTAACCTGAAATCCGAAACTAAGAAGAAAATTTCTATCTAGATAACCAAAGTCTCTTTTACCATGGAATACTGTGGCCTAACATTTACATTATATGGCCCCTAATTTAATAAATCCACTTCAATATCACGTCTTTCAATCAGCAATTTCTGTCATTTCGCCTCATAATTCTGTGGTAATGAGACTCCAAATGCTTTATTGTCAGTGTTTGGGTGTACTGAGAGTGAACAGAAGGAGGAATGTGATGATAATGCGTGTGTGAGCTGAGAGACAAAAATGGAGGAAAGTGATGATACTGCTTGTGTGTGCTGAATGTGAACAGATGAATAAATGTGATGAAATTGCTTGTGTGTAATGATGGTGAACAGATGCAGGAATGTGATGATACTACTTGTGTGTGCTGAAGGTGAACAGATGGAGGAATGTGATGATACTGCTTGTGTGTGCTTAGGGTGAACAGATGGAGGAATGTGATGATTCTGCTTGTGTGTGCTGAGGGTGAACAGATGGAGGAATGTGATGATACAGCTTGTGTGTGCTGAGGGTGAACAGATGGAGGAATGTGATGATACTGCTTGTGTGTACAGAGGGTGAACAGATGGAGGAATGTGACGATTCTGCTTCTGTGTGCTGAGGGTGAATAGATGGAGGAATGTGATGATATTGCTTGTGTGTGCTGAGGGTGAGCAGATGGAGGAATTTCCTGACACTGCTTGTGTGTACTGAGGGTGAACAGATGGAAGAATGTGATTCTACGGCTTTTCTGTGCTGAAGGTGAAAAGATGGAAGGATGTGATGATACTGTTTCTGTGTACTGAGGGTGAGCAGATGGAGGAATGCGATGATACTGCTTGTGCGTACTGAGGTTCAACAAATGGAAGAATATGATCTTACGGCTTGTCTGTTCTGAGGGTGAACAGATGGAGGGATGTGATGATACTGCTTGTCTGTGCTGAGAGTGAACAGATGGAGGGATGTGATGATACTGCTTTTGTGTACTGAGGGTAAGTAGATGGAGGAATATGATGATACTGCTTGTGTGTACTGAGGGTGAAAAGAAGGAGTAATGTGATGATACTGCTTGTGTGTACTGAGGGTGAGCAGATGGACGAATATGATCCTACGGCTTGTCTGTGCTGAGGGTGAAGAGATGGAGGGAAATGATGATACTGCTTGTGTGTATTGAGGGTGAACAGATGGAGGAATGTGATTATATTGCTTGTGTGTACTGAGGGTGACCAGACGGAGGAATGTGATGATACTGCTTGTGTGTATTGAAGGTGAGCAGACGGAGGAATGTGATGATATTGCTTGTGTGTACTGAGGGTGAGGAGATGGACAAATATGATCCTACGGATTGTCTGTGCTGAGGGTGAACAGATGTAGTGATGTGATAATACTGCTTATGTGTACTGAGGGTGAGCAGATGGAGGAATATGACGATACTGCTTGTGTGTACTGAGAGTGAACTGATGGAGTGTTGTGACGTTACTACTTGTGTGTACTGAGGGTGTGAAAATGGAGGAATGTGATGATACTGCTTGTGATTGCTGAGGGTGAACAGATGGAGGAATGTGATGTTACTGCTTGTGTGTACTGAGGGAGAGCAGATGGAGGAATTTAATTATATATCTTGTTTGTGCTGAGGGTGAACAGATTGAGGAATGTGATGACACTGCTTGTGTGTACTGAGGGTGAACAGATGGAGAAATATGATGGTACTGCTTGTGTGTACTGGGGGTGAGCAAATGGAGGAATGTGATGATACTGCTTGTGTGTACAGAGAGTGAACAGATGGAGGAATTTGATGATAATGCTTGTGCGTACTGAGGTAGAACAGATGGAGGAATATGGTGTTATATCTTGTTTGTTCTGAGGGTGAGCAGATGGAGGAATGTGATGATACTGATTGTGTGCACTGAGGGTGAGCAGATGGAAGAATTTGATGATACCGCTTGTTTGTACTGACGGAGAAGAAATGGAGGAATTTGATTATACGGCTTGTGTGTGCTGAGTATTAACAAATGGAGGAATATGATGATACCGCTTTTGTATGCTGAGGGTGCACAGATGGAAGAATATGATAATAGTGCTTTACCAAATAAAGAAACTCCGTCAAAAATGGTGAATCAGGCGTCGTCCGGAATTTTACAAGAAATGCTGCTTAAAATAAAGACAGTTCTAACAGCAACAACTCTTCATTGCATGATGTTCAACTTTGTGCGTTGAATGAATTAAAAAAATTCGTTTTGACAATATGGAGAGAACAATGTGCCGAAAGGAAAATTGAAATGAAACATTCAATCAGGATGGAAGAAATGAAACCAATTTACTTAGAAAAACAGGACACACATAGACAGAATTTGAAAATAATACTGATGTACCTCAAGAGAAGATACTTCCACTTGTTTGGCGTCTTGTAGAAATACATATTTTCCAATATCCTGCGACCAGAAAACACTTGATATCTAAAATTATATCGGCCTTTGGGCGATATCAGTGCAATAGAAACTTTATACTGCATTAAATGAAATCAATTACTCTAAACAACGGACACCAGCTGTGACGAATCAGTCAACGATGACTAAAGTCATGCATTTTGTTTCGAGAAACGTGATTTGAACTTTGGGTTGTGCAGTTAACTGTGTAGCTACTGTTGACTTGACAAACAGACACAACCGAATAGTGATCTGAAAGACGAAGGCTGGTATTTTTAGCAATGACAGACAGGAGAGGAACACAAGACAAGCACGTGACAGATACAGGTGCAGTACATTTGGAGTCATTTCATGTATTGCAACATTCACAGTAACTGGCTGTTACTGTACTGGTGATAATAGACCGGAATTTATATTGAGGGAGGGCAAACAGGCAGTTGCATGGGGACTTAAGGGTAATTGTGAGGAAGCGAAGAGGCATTTGGTGAGTTGTGTTAAGTACAGGCTGATTTTAAATTACGAATGCTATGAGGCGGTGCGAGATTGTGTTTGGAGCAGTTTAGTGTGAAAGTGTTAATGTTGCATGAAGCTCTGCGACCTTGTGTTTGGAGCTGTTTAGTGAGAATGTGTTGAGATTTTGTTTGGAGAAGTTTAGTGTGAATATGTTAATGTGACATGAAGCGGTGCGAGATTGTGTTTGGAGCTGTTTAGTGTGAATGTTTTAATGTTACATGAAGCGCTGCGAGCTTGTGTTTGGAGCTGTTTAGTGGGGATGTGTTAATGTTACATGAAGCGCTGCGAGCTTTGAGTTTGGAGCTGTGTAGTGGGAATGTGTTAATGTTACATGAAGATCTGCGAGCTTGTGTTTGGAGCAGTTTAGTGTGAATGTTTTAATGTTACATGAAGCGCTGCGAGCTTGTGTTTGGAGCTGTTTAGTGGGAATGTGTTAATGTTACATGAAGCGCTGCGAGCTTTGAGTTCGGAGCTGTGTAGTGGGAATGTGTTAATGTTACATGAAGATCTGCGAGCTTGTGTTTGGAGCAGTTTAGTGTGAATGTGTTAAGGTGATATGAAGCGGTGCGAGATTTTGTTTATAGCTGTTTATTGTGAAGTTGTTAATGTGCCATGAAGCGGTGCGAGATTTTGTTTGGAGCTGTTTAGTCAGAATGTGTTAATGTGACATGGAGCGGTGCGAGATTATGTTTGAAGCTGTTTAGTGTGAAAGTGTTAATGCGAAAAGTAGCGGTGCGAAATTTTGTTTATAGCTTTTATTGTGAAGTTGTTAATGTGCCATGAAGCGGTGCGAGATTGTGTTTGTAGCTGTTTAGTGTGAATGTGTTAATGTAATATGAAGCGCTGCGAGCTTGTGTTTGGATCTGTTTAGTGAGAATATGTTAATGTGAAATGAAGCTGTGCGAGATTGAGTTTGGAGGTGTTTGTGAATGTGTTAATGTGACACGAAGCGGTGCGAGATTGTGTTTGGAGCTGTTTATTATGAATGTGTGAATGTGACATGAAGCGTTGCGAGATTGTGTTTGGAGCTGTTTATTGAGATGTGTTAATGTGACATGTAGTGGTGCAGATTGTGTTTGGAGCGGTTTAGTGTGAATGTGTTAATGTGACATGAAGCGGAGCAGAATGAGTTTGGAGCTATTCAGTGTGAATGTGTCAATGTGACATGAATCGGTGCAGATTGTTTTAGGTGCTGTATAGTGTGAATGAGTTAATGTGAAATGAAGCGGTGTGAGATTGTGTTTGTAGCGGTTTGGTTTGAATGTGTTAATGTGACATGAAGCGGTGTGAGATTGTGTTTGGAGCGGTTTAGTGTGAACGTTATAATGTGACATAAAGGGGTGCGAGATTGTGTTTGGAGCGTTTTAGTGGGAATGTGTTAACGTGACATGAAGCGGTGTGAGATTATGTTTGGAGGGGTTTAGTGCGAATGTGTTAATGTGACATGAAGCGGTGCAGTTTGTGTTTAGAGCGGTGTAGTGTGAATGAATTAATGTGAAATTAAACGGTGCAGATTGTGTTTGGAGCGTTTTAGTGTGAATTTTTATATGTGAAATGAAGCGGTATGAGATTTTTTGGAGGTGAAAAGTGTGAATGTCTTATTGTGCCATGAAGGGATGCGAGATTGTGTTTTGAGCTGTCTAGTTTGAATGTGTTAATGTGAATCGAAGCGATGCCTCATTGTGTGTGGTGCTGTTTAGTGTGATTGTGTTAATGAGACATGAAGCCCTGCAAGATTGTTTTTGGAGCGGTTTAGTGTGAATGTGTTAATGTGACATGAAGCGGTGCGAGATTTGTTTGGAGCGGTTTAGTGTGAATGTGTTAATGTGACATGAAGCGGTGCGAGATTGTGTTTGGAGCTGTTTAGTGAGAATGTGTTAATATGTCATGAAGCGGTGTGAGATTTTGTTTGGAGCTGTTTAGTGTGAATGTGTTAATGTGACATGAAGCGTTGCGAGATTGTGTTTGGAGCTGTTTAGTGTGAATGGGTTAATGTGATATGAAGCGTTGTGAGATTGTGTTTGGAGCGGCTTAGTGTGAATGTGTTAATGTGAGATGAAGAGGTATGTGATTTTTTGGATCTCTCTAGTGTGAATGTGATAATGTGCCATGAGGAGATGCGAGAATTTGTTTGGAGCTGTCTAGTTTGAATGTATTAATGTTAAACGAAGCGGTGCCTCATTGTATTTGGTGCTGTTTATTGAGAATGTTTTAATGTGACATGAAGCGTTGCGATAATTTGTTTGGAGCTGTTAATTGTGAATGTGTAGATGTGACATGAAGCTATAGGGGATTATATTTGGAACTGTTTATTATATCCAACATAAAGTATGACTATCTGCATTCAACATTAAATAAGAAAACTCAGCCATTCAGTTTTTTTTTACAGCGGACTGAAATTTGAACAGGAATGAGTTAATGTGAGCGGATTTAGTTTAGTTTCATTCTTAACGAATAATTATGGTACTGTTTTTGTTTGGCAGGAAACGGTAATTGGAATTTTATATGTGTGTGTGGGCACTGGTACGAGTGTGTTTAAATTTAAGGCACAAAAGACAAATGTCTGTGTGCTTTAGTGAGGAAGGATAGTACAATTTATTCCAGACAGCTATATTTATCAAATTGTAAACAAAACACTAAATCATCTTTCACCTTGACACTATCTGCAACACGTCGGCCAACTGCTGTACTGCCGCTGCTGACATGACAACAGCTGACAGTGTGACAGCTTAACGTGTGGGGATTTTTAAGCGGCCTGATGTGGTCTTTGTACCGTGTTACTGCATGGGGATATTATAAAGGGAAAATGCACCAACAGCATATTAAGCAATATGACATCCACAATCAACACTTTCTGCTTGTGAGTAGGTCGTTCTTCATCCATTCTTCGGGGTTCAGAACGCGGGCTGTTAAAAGGCTCTAAATTGTTTATCAACTATTAGGATTGCAGCAAATATTTGAATGGGAGGGTTGACATTTTTAGTGCAATCGGGAGGAACGTCAGGGATAGCAGGAATTTAAACGATATGAGTACATGAAACTATTGACTAATATTCTAGGAGCGGTTAGGGAGTTACAGGATGGGAGGAACAGTATTTGGTTGTTCATGGGATAATAAAAAACAACACAATGGGAGAAAGAAAATTTACCTGGCTGGATTGCAAGGTAAAAATTACAAATTTGAGGCCGGATACGTAGGAATGAAAATACGTTCGAGAGATCGGGAGGGAGGAGAAAGAAGATAAAAGACAAGAATTAAAATCAGTAGCCAATGGTAATATTTAGATGTTTGTCCTGTCGTAAATAAAGCAATATACACTCCCTTCAACGTATATGACAGCCTGTGGCGATCGGTGTTACCGGCCAATACATGCCGTCATCAGTGCTACTGTTTGTACAGAAAGGTGCGGATGTTGGAGAATTCACATCTAGAGTGGGATGGGAAGTGCTTTTTTGTGTGGCTAGGAGAACGTGTGAGTTGTAATAGTGTATTTTGTGCAGCAAGGCTAATTATATTTGTGTTGGAATGAGGTAAAATTATGTAATTTGCTGATAATGTCTACGTTCAAATCCAAAAAACTATGCTGTTGAAACGTATCAACGTTACTAGAATTACACATAGAGTTCGAAATACTTATTGCTCTCGGCAACACAACACCGAAATATTTGTGTTCATAAATGTTTGACTGTGCTGTGCTGTTAATGGTGAAAGCGAAAAAGCAGAGTGTTTAGATTTAAATTCTGAACTGTGTATAGAAAATTGTAATGCATTTTGATGTGTTGTTAATTGTTATAGCGGTACAGCAGAATGGTTAGTTGTAATGTTGTGAACGGGATACAGAAAATTTTAATGCATTGTGCTGTGTTGTAAAAGGCAATAGCAGTACTGCAGAATGGATAGATGTAATGTTGGGAACTGGATACAGAAAATTGTACTTCATCGTGCTTCGCTGCTAATAGAGAGCGGCACAGCAGTGTAGATAGGTTTAATGTTATGAACTGGAAACAGAAAATTCTATTGCATTGTGCTGTGCTATTAATAGTGAAAGCGGTACAGCAGAGTGGATAGTTGTAATTTTGTAAACTGGATACAGAAAATTCTATTGAATTGTGCTGTGTTGTTAATAGTGAAAGTGGAACAGCAGAATGGATAGTTTTAATTTTTTGAAATGGAAATAGAAAATTATATTGCATTGTGCTCTGCTGTTATAAGTGAAAGCGGTACAGCAGAATGAATAGTTGTAAATTTATGAAATGGATACAGAAAATTCTACTGCATTTAGCTGTGTTGTTAATAGTGATAGCGGTACAGGAGGGTGGATAGTTGTAAATTTGTGAACTGGATACAGAAAATTTTATTGCATTGTGCTGTGCTGTTAATAGTGATAGCGGTACAGCAGACAGTGTATAGTTGTAATGTTGTGAACTGGGTACAGAAAATTGTATTGCTTTGTGCTGTGCTGTTAATAGTGATAGCGGTACAGCAGAGTGGATAGTTGTAATGTTGTGAACTGGATAGAGAAAATTGTATTGCATTGTGCTGTGCTGTTAATATTGACAGCGGTACAGGAGGGTGGATCGTTGTAATGTTGTGAACTGGATACAGAAATTTGTATTGCATTGTGCTGTGCTGTTAATAGTAATAGCGATACAGCAGTTTGGATAGTTGTAAAATTGTGAACCGAATACAAAAATATATAATGCTTTGTGCTGTGTTGTTAAAGAGATACCGGTACAGCAGGTAGCTAATAGGTGAAATGTAGGTAACTGGATACAGAAAATTATATTGCATTGTGCTCCACTGTCAAATGTGATAAACGTACAGCAGAGGATAAAAATTAATAATATGAGACCTGCAACAGGAAATTCTATTTATTGTGCTGTAATATTAATAGTGATAGCGGTACATCAGAGTGGATAGCTGTAATGTTTTGAACTGAATAGAGAAAACTTTATTGCCTTGTGTTTGCTGTTAAATTTGATAAAGTTATAGAATAGTGGAAATTTGTAATATTGTGAACTGGATACAGAAAATGTTATTGCATATTTCTGTGTTGTTATCAGTGGTAACGGCAAAGCAGGAACTGTATTAGTAATGTTGAGACCTGGAAAAACACAATTTTTCGATTGTGATTTGTTGTTAATAGTGATAGAGTTACAGTGGAATGTGTAGATGAAATGATGTGAACTGGATAAAGAAAAATGTGTTCCATTGAACTGTGCTCTTAATATTGATAGCGGTACAGCAGGGAGTGGATGGTTGTAATAGTGCGAATTGTATAGAAAAAAATATAATAATCGTGCTTTATTGATAATATTGATAGTGATACAGCATTGTGGATAATTATAATGATGATACCTGGGTAAAGAAAAAAGTATTGCTTTGTGTTTTGCTGTGAATAGTGATAGCTGTACGTTAGAGTGGAAAGTTGTAACGATGTGAAATGGGCAATTAAATTGTTTTGCATTGTGTTATCCTGGTAAGATTGATAAATGTACAGCAGAATGCATAGATGTAAAGTTGTGAAATCGATTAAGAAAATTTGTTTTTTTGGTGTGTTTTGATATTATTAGTGATAGCGGTAAAGCAGTGTGGATAGTTTTAAAGTTGTGAACTGGATACAGAAAATTTTGTGGATTGTGCTGTGCTGTGAATTGTGATATTGATACAGTAGGGTGTATAGTTTTAATGTTGTGAACTGGATATATAAAAATTTATTGCTTAGTGAAGGTGCTGTTAATTGTTATAGTGGTACAGTAGAGTGGATAGATATAATGTTCTGAACTGGATACAGAAAATTGTGTTGCATTGTGCTGTGTTGTTAATAGTGATAGGGGTACAGCAGAGTGGATAGTTGTAATGTTGTGAACTCGATACAGAAAATTGTGTTGCATTGTGCTGTGTTGTTAATTGTGATAGCGGTACAGTAGAGTGGATAGTTGTAATGTTTTGAACTGCATACAGAAAATTGTGTTGCATTGTGCTGTGTTGTTAATTGTGATAATGGTACAGTAGAGTGGATAGTTGTAAAGTTGTGAACTGGATAACGGAAATTTTATTGCATTGTACTCTGCTGTTAATTGTGATAATGGAACTTGTGGAGTGGATAGTTATAATGTGAAATACTGGATACAGAAAATTATATTGCATTGTGCTGTGCTTTTAATAGTGAAAGCGGTAGAGCAAACGGTGGATAGTTGTAATGTTGTGAACTGGATACTGAAAATTGTATTTCATTGTGCTGTTCTGTTAATAGTGATAGCGGTACAGCAGACAGTGTATAGTTGTAATGTTGTGAACTGGGTACCGAAAATTGTATTGCATTGTGCTGTGCTGTTAATAGTGATAGCGGTACAGCAGGCAGTGGATAGTTGTAAAGTTGTGAACTGGATACCGAAAAATGTGTTGCATTGTGCTCTGTTTTTAATTGTAAGAGCGGTACAGCAGAGTGGATAGTTGTAACGTTGTGAACAGACTACAGAATTTTCTATTGAATTTTGCTGGTCTGTTAATTGTGATACCGTTACAGAACCGTGGATAGATATAAAGTTGTGAACTGAGTACGGAAAATTTTATTCCATTTTGCTCTTCTGTTAATAATGATAACGGTACAGCAGAGAGTCGAAAGTTGTAATGTTGTGAACTGGATACAGAAAATTCTATTTCTGTGTGCTGTGCCGTTAATATAGATAGAGGTACAGCAGTGTGGGTAGGTGTAAAGTTTTGAACTGGTTACAGGAAAATAAATTCATTATGCTTTGCTGTTGATAGTGATAGCGTTACTGCCGAATTTATTGTTGTAAAGTTGTGAACTGGATAGAGATAATTTTAGAGCATTGTGCTGTGCATTTAATCCCAATAGCGGTACAGCAGACAGTGGATAGTTGTGAGTTTTTGAATTAGATACAGAAAATTTTATTGCACTGTGCTGTGCTCTTAATAGTCAGAGTGCTACTTTAGTGTGTATAGTTTTAATGTTGTGAACTGGATACAGAAATTAGCGTTGCTTTGTGCAGTGGTGATAATATTGATAGCGGTACAGCAGAGAGTGTATAGTTGCAATGTTGTGAACTGGATACAGAATTTTGTATTGCATTGTGCTTTGCTGTTAATAGTTTTAGCGGTACAGTAGAAAGAGGATAGTTGTAATTTTGTGAACTGGATACAGATATTTGCGTTCGATTGCGCTGTGGTGTTACTATTGATAGCGGTACAGCAGCGAGTGGATAGTTGTAATGTTGTGAACTGGATATAGAAATTTGTGTTGCATTGTGCTGTGGAGTTAATATTGATAGCGGTACAGCAGAGAGTGGATAGTTGTAATGTTATGAACTGTATATAGAAATTTGTGTTGCATTGTGCTGTGGAGTTAATATTGATAGCGGTACAGCAGAGAGTGGATTGTTGTATTGTTGTGAACTGTATACAGAAATTTGTGTTGCATTGTGATGTGCTGTTAATAGTGATAGCGTTACAGCAGACAGTGTAAAGTTGTAATGTGAACTGGATTCAGAAATTTGTGTTTCATTTTGGTGTGGTGTTAATATTGATAGCGTTTCAGTAGTGTGGATAAATGTTATGTTGTGAACTGGACACAGAAGTATGTGTGCTTTGCTGTAAAAATTGATAGCTGTAAATCTTACTGGTTTTCTGTAACTGGAAACAAAAATTGTAGTTCATTGAGTTCTGTAGTTAAAAGTGATAGTGGTACATCAGAATAAATAATTTTAATGTATTGAAATGGAAACAGAAAACTGCATTTCTTTGTGCTGTGCTGTTAATAGTGATAACGGTACAGCAGACAGTGGGTAGTTGTAAGTTTATTAATTGAATACAGAATGTTTTAATTCATTTTGCTCTGCTGTTAAAATTTTTTGCGATAGAACAGGCATTGTGTAGTTTTGATGCTGTGTATTGGATAGAGAATATTATATTTCATTTTGCTTTGCTCTTATAAGATTTAGCGGTACGGCAGGCAGTGCATACTTTTAATATTTTGAACTGGATACAGGTAAAATAACTGCTTTTTTCTGTTCTGTTAATAGTAATAGCAGTACAGCAGACAGTGATTTGTTTTAATGTTGTGTACAGGATATTAAATTATTACTCCATAGTACTGTGTTGTTAATTGAAACAGCAATACAGCAGGGTTGAGAATTGTATTGTTTTGAACTAGATACAGATAAATTTATTGCATTGTACTCAGCTGTTAATATTGAAACCTTTACTGCAGGGTGGATAGATAAAATGTTATGAACAAGGCAAAAAAAAATTATTGCATTTTTCTGTGCTTTTAAATGTGTTAGCGGTAGGGCAGTCAGTGTTAATATGTACTGTTGTGAACTGAATACAGAAATATATATTGCATTGTGTTGTGCTGCTATTAGTGATAGCAGTGCAGCAAACAGTCAATAGTTGTGATGTTTAAACTGGATTCAGAAAATATGATTTCATTGTTCTGTGCTGTTATTAGTGATAACGGTAGAGAAAAGAATTAATTTGTAATGTTTAGAACTGGATACCGAAAATTGTATTGCCTTGTGCTGTGCTGTTTATGTTGAAAACGGCAGAACAAAATTGATGGAATAACGATATGAACTCGATACAGAAATATATATTGATTTGTGCTGTGCTGTTAACAGTGATAGCGGTAGAGTAAACAGTGGATAGTTGTAATGTTGTGAACAAGTTTAGAGAATAATATAATGAATTGTGCTCTGGTGTTAATAGTGATAACTTTATAGCAGACAGTGGAGGGTTGTATTGTTGTGACCTGAATACAGTAAATTGTATTGCATTGTGCTGTGCTGTTAATGGTGATAGCAGGACATCAGTGCGAATATTCGTATTTTTTTACTTGGATACAGTAAATTTTATTGCATTGTGGCCTGCTGTTATTATTGAAAGCGGTACAATAGCGTGGATAAATTTAACGTTGTTAACTGGATAGAAAAATAAAAATTGCATTGTGCTGTACTGATAATAGTGAGAGCGGTACAGCAAATTGGATAGTTTTAATGTTGTGAACTGGATACCGAAATTTGTGTTGCTTATTGCTGTCCTGTTATTAGAGTTAGCGGTACAGCAGACTGATTATATAATTTTAATTTTGTGAACTGGATACAAATAAATATATTGCATTGTGCTTTGCTGTTAGTAGTTAAAGCGGTACAGCAAAGAGTAAAAATTTGAAATGTAGGGAATGGGATAAATTAAATAGTATTGCATTGTGATGTGTTGTTAATAGTGATAGCGGTACAGCACATTTGATATTTGTATTGTTGTGTACTAGTTACAGAAAAATAAATTTCATTGTGCTGTACGTTTAATAGTGTAGTTGTAGGGCTCAGTGGATAGTTGTATTGCTTTAAACTGGATACAGAAAAAAGTTTTGCATTGTGCTATGCTGTTATTAGTGAAAGCTTTATAGTAGATTGGGTAGATGTAATGTTGTGACCTGGAAACAGAGAAATTTGTATCATTGTGAAATGCTATTTTTAGTGATAGCGGAAGAGCAGAAGTTGGATAAGTGTAATGTTTTGGCCTTGATACAGGAAATTTTGTTGCATTGTGCTTTGCTGTTAAATATTTTAGCGATACAACACAGCAGATAGTTTTAATCTTGTGAAATGGGTACAGAAAATTTTATTGCATTGCGCTGTACTGCTAATAGTGAAAGAGTTACAGCAGGATGTCGATAGTTGTAATGTTGTGAACTTGATAGAGAAAGTTGTATTACATTTGTCAGTGCTGTTAATAGCCATATCGGTACAGCAAAGTGGATAGTTGTAATGTTGTGAACTGAATACAGGTACTTTTATTTCATTGTGCTTTGCTGTTAATAGTTTGAGCGGTACAACAGAGAGTGGATAGTAATAATGTTGTGAACTGAATACAGGTACTTTTATTTCATTGTGCTTTGCTGTTAATAGTTTGAGCGGTACAACAGAGAGTGGATAGTAATAATGTTGTGAACTGGATACAGAAAACGTTATTGCATTGTGCTTTGTTGTTAATAGTGATAGCGGTACAGCAGAAAGTGGGTAGTTGTAATGTTGTGAATTGGATACAGAAAATTTTATTTCATTTTTCTTTGCTGTTAATAGTGAGTATCACCCGGTGTGTTCTGGCCCGACCAAGGGCTTAACCCCCAGGCCCAATATTAAAACAAGAGGGTGCAATGGGTTGCAATGGGCCCCGGGGGCAAAAACCCCGTTGTCAAGCTCAAAAACAAGGTGACGTCATTGGTTTGAAACTTAAAACAAGATGGCGTACTCAAAAACAAGATGGAGGTTGTTTTGAAGATGGCGGTATGGCTTTCGTCTATGTGAAGTAGGTATTTTTTCAGGGTGGAGTATATTATTAATTGAAGTAAGTGGTAGGTGTTTAGACTATGAGAAGTAGGAATTTTTTTATCAGGTTGGAGTATTTTAGCACAACCTGTATATGTAAGAAATTATTAAAAATGGTTCAGATGTTTTTTGCACGCTTTGTATATATGCATGATATTATTAAAATATTTGATATTCCTAGGTTGGCAATTCTGTCCTCCATTCCCTTCCTCCCCGTGACGCCGTGTGGATAGTCTCGTTGTCACCAGATATCGTTGCCTACAGGCCCTCCCTACCCTCTCTGGTGCCTCCGTGAGGATTGGTGTAAAGTTTGTTTAGGGTAAGGAAATGAGAAAGAATGTAGGCATATTAAGACGTAAGTGTTGTACGTGAGTGAATGTTATATAACATGTTACTGTGCGGCACGTGTATGGGAGATGATATATGCGTTTTATTGTCTAGCGAGACGTGAATGCCTGCATGACTCATAGGCATGCGGTTTGCAGGTGGGTGATGTAGTCATACAGTCAGGTTGCGGAGTCAGCATGAAGATCCGTACATATCGGGAAAACTTCAGAGTGGTCGTCCAATATTTTATGTGCCTCTACCTGTCACATAGATGCGTGCTAGCTCCGACCTAGTGTCGCCGCCGAGTGCATAGCTCCGGCTGAGGTGTCCAGCTCCGGAACAAGTGTCGTAGTTTTGAAAAGTGTGGAGCCCCAGTGAGAAGGAAGTGAGTTACAGGGCCGGGAGTAAGTCTGTAGCCCCCCACACTGACTGTTCATTGCCGAAATTCATGTGTGTCGAGAAGTTTGTAGCCTGAGGGTGAAGGAAACGAGAAACTGAGGTGTGAGTAAGTCTGCAGTGTTACACGGCTTCCCGACCGAGCGTCGCCATAAGTTGGAGGGATGTGTGTATGTTTGGGTTGAAAAGTTCTTAGCCTGAGTGGGAAGGACACGAGTTATGGAGGTTAGAGTAAGCGTGTAGTGTTACAGGGCCTCGCCGCCGTAAAAGTTCATAGTCATACAGTTGTACCTCTGCGCTGGTCACACCTGTTAGTATCGCATGCACCTAGATGACACATAGGACGTGCCGAATTGTAACAGAACTTAAGCAGCTTCAGAAAGTGCATTCCGACAAGTGCAATGGAACAATGGACTTGAAGCTAACACGAGCGCGTGTGTGGGGTGGGGCTTAGACGTACGCTTGTGTATAAAAACGTTAGGTGTGAGACCTGTATGGTTCCTGTGTTCTCAACGCTACTGCTGCTGCTGTGTGCTCAATTGTACTACTGCTGCTGCTGTGTTCTGCCGTGTTCACACCGCCTCTGAAAGCCAGTGTGTTCGCAACGCATCCGCTACCGTCACCACCACCGCCACCGTGACCGCATCGCTGCTGAATAAGACAGGTGTATGTAAATAGAAATAAAAGTATGAGTATGTATGTGTCCGTGTGAAATGTCAGATTATACTTAGTATCTCTGCGTTGTTTTAGGTTAATAACTTTGGCAAAATTTCGAAAGTAGCACCTGCTTTACCGACAACCATGATACAATTCATGGCATTGCGTGAAATGTGACGTGGTTCAATGAGTTTGTACCTAGTGGGGAGAATCGTATTGCCGAGGTTACGTTATAGCTATGCCATTCGATGGGGCTATGCTGTACAATTGTCAACGAGTATGCTATGTATAGAGCGGGTAAATTAGCATCCCGCCCTCATTCACTCGCCCCTTACATTGCTAGTCCTCAAACGTGGTCATCGGAAATTGCCGTGTTTTTGCAAGAGCAACCGTCCCTACATTTTAATTGGGTAGTGTAGAGTTCGAATTTGTTCCAGAATGGTCCATGCCTGGTAAACTGGTGCTCTATGTTATCAGGCATGGAGGAGATGAAATAATACTCAGAATAGCTCGTATAGATAGTGTCAATTCCTGCGGTCCGCATTCAAATATGGATTTAACATATTACGTTTGGACCAATTTTGAATATTATTACGCCAATTATGGCATAGTAGTGTTACCATCGTAAACCTTAGACGATAAAATTGTATACTTACGGCATTACCGGGCCGAAATAGGTGGCGAGACTACACGGCGCTGCGGCCGATGCTTATGCATTATCGATTCCTCTCGCCCTTATTATAATATAGGATGTAGAAAAGCTGAAAAGTGTGCATGTGTACTTTGCTGCAAACAGCCCCATTCATTAAAATCAGCTGCCTCCGAAATTGTGTTTGGCATGTGTAATAAGCAGAAATTTCCTTTAGATAATGTAACTTTATGCAGACCTGTAGAAATTGATTCGTAATTTGAAGACCATGAATTCCTGTAAAACTCATTGAGTCACATCTCGTTCTGACTGCCAGCCCCCAACCAGAGAGGGAGAGAGAGACGTGCTTCCATCTAGGTATCATGTCGCTTCTTCGGGCAGGGTTTCCCTGAGATGATGATGCTGCTGCAGCTGCAACACACGCCCTGCAGAGAATGGAGGTAGGATAGATATAGGTTAGTGCTATAAATGAAAAAAACATTCAACTATAAATTGCTAATTATTAAAGCAGTGTGATTCATAAATTAATTTACACAAATGTTACGAGTTCCTTGTACAGGTGAGTGTAGTCTATGATCTTACTGGCGTTAGGCACAGCTTCAATATATGATGTCGACGTTAAGGACGATGTCATGTAGGACAACAGTCCGGCAAGGCGATAATGTAATCTCTCCAAACGTCCTCTTCACAATTCCTCCAAATCTGCCCTAAACATCCTCTTCACAATTCAAACAATTCTCCCGAAACGTACTCTTCACAATTACACTAAATCTCACCGCACATTCTCTTCACAATTCCACCAAATCTCCCCACACATCCTCTTCATAATTCCACAAACTCTCCTCAAACGTCTTCTTCACAATTCCACCAAATCTGCCCACACATCCTCTTTACAATTCCACCAAATCTAACCAAACTTCCTCTTCACAATTCCACCAAATCTCTCAAAACTTCCTCTTCACAATTCCAGAAACTGCCCACACATCCCCTTCACAATTCCACCAAATCTGCCCCCACACTCTCTTCAAAAATCCACCAAAACTACCCATAATTTCTCTTTACAATTCCATAAACTCTCCCCACACATCGCCAAACAATTGCACCAATTATACCCACACTTTACTTTCACAATTCCAACAAATCTCTCTACACATCCTCTTCACAATTCCACCAACTCTCCCCAAATATCCTCTTCACATTTCCACCAAATCGCTCCAAACGTTCTCTTCACATTTCCACCAAATCTCTCCAAACATCCTCTTCACAATTCCAACAATTCTCCCCAAACTTCCTCTTCACAATTACACCAATTCTCTCAACATATCCTCTTCACAATTCCACCAATTCTCCCCAAACTTACTCTTCACAATTCCAACAAATCTTCCAAAACTTCCTCTTCACAATTCCACCAAATCTAAAAAAAAACATCCTCTTCACAATTCCAAAAACTCTCCCAACACATCCTCTTCAAAATTCCACCAATTTTGCCCCACATCTCCTCCTCGCAATTCCACCAAATCTGCCCAAATCTCCTCTTCACAATTCCACCATCTCTGTCCCACAAATCCTCTTCACAATTCCACCAAAACGCTTCACACATCCTCTTCATATTTCCACCAACTCTCCCCAAAAATATCCTCTTCACAATTCCACCAACTCTGCCTGAGACATGCTTTTCACAAATCCACCAACTCTCCCCACACGTCCTCTTCACATTTCCACAAAATCTCTCAAAACATTCTCTTCACAATTCCAAAAAATCTCCCCAATCTTCCTATTCAAATTTCCACCAATTCTCTCCAAAATTCCCTGTTTACAATTCCACCAATTCTCCCCACACGTCTGCTTCAATATTCCACCAAATCTGCTCCAAACATCCTCTTCACAAATCTACCAAATCTGCCCCACACATCCTCTTCACCTCTCCACCAAATCTTCGTCCATCTTTTGACGCACTTTAAGCCACTGCTCATACGATGATGTTTACGTATCTTAACTGCCTCAGCACGATGTTTACGTTTCTTAACCGGCGCCTTCTGTTTACGTATCGAAACCGTCGGTTCCCGGGTCATGAAAGGGGAGTCGTGCAAACGGTCGGCAGGAATGAGGTACATCTTACGTAACATGATTTTATACAATGAGACAAGCGAGCGTATGTAGGATGGCACTCAATAGAGGCAACAGTAATCCCCCGCGTTGTACTCTAAATTTCTTTTTGGCGGAAAGAGGCACGCGCTTTTCGGAGACCTTGAGAATAGCCGCCTTGTGATTTTGTAGTTTGCGCGTGTCACAAACTGTCAGCTTTATTTTGCCGTTCAGAACGTTCAAGATACACTCGCTTATACAATGCACCACTTCTTTGTTACACTTTGAAGTGATAGCTTTACGCAATTTCGTGTCGGCTGTCTTCAGCACTTGGAGAGTGTGATAATTCGTCTTCACTCGCTTCATCGCCTACATATGAATAGACGGTGAGTGGAATTGTATCATTCGGGTATATGTTTGTACGAAACCTCAGACCGTCGTTCGTACTTTGTGTCAGATCCAAGAGCGGGTAGCCGTAAGGTTCTTGTGTCGCGTTCAGGTAAGCGTTATACAGACCCAAACTATCTTCGGGGTACACTTGACCGGCCAGGTACATAAACTGTTTCTTATCTCTGACGTTTTTCAATGCCACTATATAATGAGCATTTAACGAGATATCCCTACAGAACCTGCCCTAATGGAACAGATTTTGTGTGATCAAAATAACGCTTATATTCCTGTGATGGCTACCTCGCTTAAACAGTTCACACACTTGCTTTGAATAGACGTCAGTTAACAAATCGTAAAGGATCACGAGTCACGGTTCGCCGTTTGCACTATCAAAGTCTTCCGGCACGCCCTCGTTATATCTAATGTTCGCAGGCAATTTTTTACGGGAGGGCACAGGTCGCTTCTCGCTGTAACACCACACTATCCCAGCTTCAAATGTCGGCTCGGTGCAGAGGTAGTCGAAGCGTATGACGAATGACGACATACCGGAACCACTAGGTCCACTCACGATACACGAAAAAAGATGCCTAAATTTCAGATCATCACTCATGGATGGTCGGGCGCTGAAAACGTTCCTTTGCCCCGTCACTCGCCCTATTTATACCCGAAGGGGACCGACGAATTTTCACCCAAAATTTGGCGTTTGAAGGACGAGATTCGGTACATCTTGTCTTCGGGTAGAGTGACTATGGCCACAGTACCCCCTCCATTCCTCTTACGCTCAATTTTCTTCTCAGTATGTAGAGTCACTTTAGGTTCCCCCATCCCCAGAATCATGGCCTTGATGATATCGAAATTCACCAACTGTTTAGCGTTGTAATTTAAGGTTATGCCCCGGACTTTACAGACTGTAGCCGCCCGAACTCTCACGGTATCAATTACCGTGTATGCGTAATTTTTAGGCCCACCACTCACAAATTCGGAGACGTACTCTGTAGACAGCAATTCGGAGGTCATGTCGCCCAGTTTGTCCCCCGTTTCAATGAGATTCGGTTCGTCTTTGGGCAGAATGTAGATGACAGAATTTGTATTGCAGTAGATCTCTCTCTCGCCCAACCGGTCGAGGTAGCGATACAGATGAATCCTGGCACCTGCAGTGACGTAAGCGCTAAGGACTTAATTCGTATGACGCAAGTTTGGCACGTGTTCCTCAGCAGCATGCTTCCACGAAATCCAAACTACGTCATCGCTTGCAAATGCCAGATTCGTCACATTGATGCCGGGTGTGGCCAGAAAATTGTACAGGTCTTTGGTCTCCGAAATAACTTTTGTCTGCGTCCTGTCATTCCTCTCCGTCAATTTTCCCCACATGGAATTAAGGCAGAGTTTGGCCAGACCACATTTTGCGGCTTTAGATTTGATACACTCCCTATCTAGTCTTATGCCTTCCTTCTTAAAAAAAGTCAATATACAGCAGTTCGTCAGCAGGTCTTCGAACCCAGCCGGGATAGCCGCTCGCTTATGCTTTCAATTTCAGAAAGGTGTTTATGTAGTCCACGAAATGCCCACCCTCACCAGTTTCGGGGCTGTATCGAGTGACCTTATATTCGTAAACCGCATAGATTTCGAGTATCCGGTACCCCTTTTTCACGGCCAACCGTAACTCGTCCAATACCCATGTACCAGTTAAGGTCCGATCCTCATCCTCTATATGAGTGCATTCTCCAGTAGAGCATGTTTGAACACATGTTCTACACAGACAGAACATGAGTTTATTGTTGCATCTATAGGGAAGGACCGTATGGTACAATTTGTGTGGCGGAACGATAGTACACTTTATCACCCCATCCATACGCAAGCAGGTTTCCGTGTCCTTGCACTCGTCCCCCACATGGACGGTGGCGTTTTGGACGGGAAACTTGAAATACTTGCATATGTATGTGTAGAGACTCATGACATCCACATTAAGGATAGTGTCATTTTCACGCACTTTATAGTGGAGACGCATAGCCTCCGTCCGAACCCCGTACAGAGCATCACGGGTACGCAGCGGATTCTGTCTCACTACAGGATGCGTGAGCAGGTCAGGTTTCTCCTCAAATTCACATTCCCACTGAATCCTGTCCTGATAGACCGCTCGTGTTATTCGCTCTAAGCGCGACATGGTGCGTTCATATTGTTCTGCCAGGGTATCAACACTCAGTGTAGCAACATCCCGGAACGGTTGGCATGTACGTCCGTGCCAAAAAAGACAAAAATTTCGTAAATTTTATTAGTCTCAGGGCAGAAACCGTCCACGCTGAAGTTAGGTAATTCCGGCAGCTTGTATTCACGACCGTTACGACAGTGCATTATCTGCACTCCGTCCGGCTCTTCCATATGTAACAGCCACATCAGGGCCTTCTTACTGTATCTGTTATTACAGGTGTACACTCCCGTCGGAATAAGTCCTATAGTGTCGGGCTTCCGAAACCGTTTGCGCAAGACCTTATTGCATGCGGACGCTATCGTAATCTACTCCACAAAAACGTCGATGTGCACGATCTGCATGAACTCGTGCCTAAACACACGACACGTCTGCCTTAATACGGTGACTTCAACTTGACAGTAGGATTCCAGTACGTGCCGGTTGTCGTAAGTCTCGGATCTCTGACTCTCGTACCAAACGAGAAATTCTTTCCTCTCCTCTTCCTTCACCTCGTTCAATCCATAATACGAAATGTCGGGAATTGGTCCTACATAGTTTAGTTTTTCCTCGGTATTAAATTAATGCGGGTACCATGACTTGGAAGCCGACAGTCCGAACGCTTCGGGCAGTTTACGTAATGCACATGGAAGGAAGGACACATTGTCCAGAAAGACCAGGTGTTCCATCTTCATGCACATGATCTTTATTCCGCTCCTTATCAGTTCCGGTTTCCATTTCAACATGATCGCCCTGTTCAAAATGAAATGTAAGTAGAAGGCTTTGGCATTATGCGCAATCCCGAAAATCTTATCGGCCCATGGGCGTGGCTGGCGTAGGTAAAATTACAGCTCCCCCACCTGTCGTCCCGGAACGTGTGCATCCTCTGACCGCATCGCACGCACTCTCCACAGTCTTCTGCATCTTCGCACTGTGAACAGAACTGCTCAACGCAGACGAGATCAGGTACGTGCAGTGTGGCTTTGTCAGAGTACTTCGTAGTTTGCGTTGTCTCGAAATCATAAAATACGTATAGTACTTTCTCACTAGCGTCGGGCAGCATGTCTTTTAACGGTCTCATATAGCACAAGTGACCCACGTCCCTATTCTGCATATAGTTAGCACAAAATACCTTGTTACATTCATGTCTGTCGTGCGTCACGAGCAGTCCACACGTCGCAAGCAACTTTTACGTTCGCATACGGATTTTCTCATTGCGGTGCTCTGCTTATTGTTAGCGAAACACGTCCGAATTCTAAAAGTCTGTTGTATCCGTCGCAGGGGATGCGAACGTCGGAGAATGTGCACGGAGGGCTTGCCATACAGTCCCTACACATCTGGTCACAGACATGTGTTATATAGCGCCTACAACTTTTATGACATGAATTACATATGTACCTTTTCACCATTGCACATATAAGGTTTTTTATCACATGATAATGTCTTTCGACTTCTTCGTAAAGTAGGTTAAGATGTTTGGAAGAGTCGACTTGACCTTCGTACATTATATCGTCAAACCCGAGACCTTAATATACAACTATCTTATAGTCCCGAAAATGTTCTTGAAAACAGTTAAGTTCGGGGATCCCCCCTATGTTAGTCAGATCAATACCTGTCTCTTTTAGTAACGTTTGAACTACGGGACCTATCTCCCGGCCTTTACGATACACCGTATAATTTGCATCGTTTTCTACTCTCGCAATCGCTATTATTGTACCGTGAGCAAGACATATTTCCTCAGCCTTCACCTCCACGATAATTTTCTTGAGGTGTGCCATTACGGAGAGAGGTCTACCCTTAATCTTAATACCGTAACCGATCCCTACGGGCATCTTAAACCGAATGCACAGTTACGACAAATGTGTCCAAGGCGTTAAATCTAGAACTGGACTGTGACTTTTTTCAAAGACACTCCAAATCACCTCTCCCGACAACTTGTCTTTCCTCCTAAAACTGATCCCTATGGCCTTATCGTTCTGATTCACACGATTCTGGATAGTTATCCCCACCATATCACTAGCACTCACATCCTGCAATGCGTACTCAAAGAGTTCGTTCACGCTGGCTAGGAAATATCCCACGGATCACTATAATCCGCGGGGGGTAATAATTGCGCATTAATCTGTGTTCCTACGGCATTGTACCGTCTATACTGTCTCCTGACCGTATCATCTACCTCGAATCTGCGTGCCATTGTCTCTCTCGCTAAAATGAATAACTCATTACATACATAGATTCGGCACTCTGTAGTATAAAGTATTGAAAAAAATTGTAGTCGAGAGTAATACTTACAGGTCAAAGCATGAAGCCACACTGTTCTCGACACGTACTGCAGCCACCGATTTATTGCTGGAAGATGACGTGATTTTCATGTTTGTTTCAGCCACTGCTTTTTTTCCCGCACGTTTGTCTGACGAAATGGATCTTACTAACCGCTTCGAGGAAGCAACAGCCTACGCTTCATTCAATGTCAACACCTTGGAGCCGCATAAACTGTACCCTATCATCAGGGCGAAGAGAATACGGACCAAATGTGGTCCTACAGTTGTGCTGACTACGCATCCCTGAAAACAAAAAGTCCAGCTTTCCCTGCCCAAGCGCTACAGTGATGTGGTGTCTGACGCGGATATAGACGCTATTAATTCCAAAGCAGTGTCGCAACATCTCGTGTACTAGGGGATATGCGAAGCCTCCAAATCATACCTCCTGGCCATTGAATCGTAAAAACATGAGACCTCAAGGTAAACTTTTTGACGTGTCGGCCAGTTTTTTGGATACCCAAGAGTGTTTAGTGAATAGTGTGGAACATGCTCTATGGTTAACTCATTTCACGCCTGCACGAAGGGATCATCTAGGATTTGAGAATCTCTTATTAAAAGATTCTGTTCATTGGATATTTGCTGTGCCCTTGTTGGGACGTACCCTGCTTATATCACAGGGGTCCTCAGTTCACATTATGTTGACGAACTTAGATTAAGTCAACTATGTATTGCCAGAACTGACTCCCCCATTCTCGAGTACATCTATCGAAAATTTCCTAATTTCACTATCGGACCATACAAATTCCACTTAAATGCAGATGATGATGAATATGCGAGTTTACCCGATTATTCCTTTATGAAATTACACATGACCGTGTGACGGTGCCTTTTCTCATTACCTTTATCGATGTGGCCGTACAATGTGGATCAAAATCAAACATTAATCTGGCCGAATTCATATGGGAGAATGCCAGTATTTTTGCTTTAAAAATGTACGATATTGTTTGAGTTCTTTCCGGCACGGTCCTCTACCTACACCATCAAAGGACTACTAGTGTCGGCTGGACACCCGATTCCCTCTGCAAAAAATGCTTGAATGAATTTAAACCTATACTCCGAAATTTCATATGCGAATGTACAGGCCCACCCTACTGCAAGTGTAATGTATATCTACGGCAGGCTCCGTCACTCCGAAGTCTCGCTTCCTACACTGTTTTCCACCTTACATTCAATCTATCAGAATTCAAATTGACTCGCAGGACTTTATATCACCAATATTTGCATGCAGTAAAATCGTGTATTGTTCCCCTTGACAGGTTAATACCTATTACGTTTCCAAAATTGCAATGTACTTATGTACATGACCAACATTGCGATGCCAGTAAGAGATTTCACAAAGCTTGCACGATCCTTTCACAGCACTACTGTGGCACATACTGCGAAATACACTGCGACACCGATGAAGAGGCTGTCGCAACATTATGCATCGCAAAGGATTGGTGGTGTGATCATTGTAAAAAGCCGTTGTTAAAAGTGTCTTTAAACTGTGTATTCTTCTAGACTGGTCCGACCTATGTATATATGCTTTCAATAAATTCTGCTTTTTTCTTATTCATACCACAGATACACAGTATATGACTCTGATGTGTGTGTGTTTTTCTATTCAATCCCTACATCCAGACATAACCCAGGTACAGACCTGCAACGTACGTGAGGATATGTCCATACATAGTCCTGCGGAGCGTCACGTCTCAAACGATAACTGCTTACACGTGCCGGGTACAGCCCTGCATCGTACGTGAGAATATGCACTTCCATAGTCCAACGGAACGTCACGCTCCGATAGATAACTGCTTACACATGCCGATGACTAACCTTATGCATGAGTAAGATGCACAGACCTTTCCTCACCGAAGCACCAGAGAGTGTAGGCAGGGTCTCGAGGCTGCACATCCTTTTTAATACCATATACCATTCCCCACGACGGCACCAATGTGTGCAGGGATGGCCTGGAGGCTCAGCGGCAGCACGTCCTTTTTCATATCATATACCAATCCCCACAGCGGCACCTGCGGGTGAGGGAGGGCCTGGAGGCTCATCCTTTTTAATATCATATAACAATCCCCACGGCGGCACCTAGGCAGGATAGCAGCACATCCTGTCTAATATCATACAACAATCCCCACGGCGGCACCATGCATTTTTATCAACATAATCCATCCTCAGGCTTAGGCCATATACAGGACGTGCAAAAACATCTCCTTTTTAATATTATCATACAGGGTGTTCTTCATCAAAATACTCCATCCTGACAAAATACTTACTTAAACCAGGCGTATACCATTCACACATATCCCCTTTTTAATCATATAAAATCCTTCCTGACAAAATACTCACTTCTACTATCCGAAAGCCGAAACTACGGCCGCCATCTTGAATTGATCCTTTTTAATAATGTGGACTAAACGCCGCCACTTACTACTCACCCCACATACAACAGTACACACAATGTTCAGTTCACACACAAAACCTTCAACCTACCGTCACTCTGTCCCCCACTGAACACGCTCACAGCTCACCTCCACTCCACATACAGCAGTACACACAATGTACAGTTCACACACAAAACCTCCAACCTACCGTCACTCTGTCCCCCACTGAACTCCCTCACAGCTCAACTCCACTCCACATCCAGCAGTACACACAATGTTCAGTTCACACACAAAACCTACAACTTAACGTCGCTCTTTCCCCCACTGAACTCCCTCACAGCTCACCTCCACTCCACATACTGCAGTACACACAATGTTCAGTTCACACACAAAACCTAAAACTTACCGTCGCTCTGTCCCCCACTGAACTCCCTCACAGCTCACCTCCGCTCCACATACAGCAGTACACACAATGTTCAGTTCACACACAAAACCTCCAACCTACCGTCACTCTGTCCCCCACTGAACTCCCTCAAAACTCACCTCCACTCAACATGAAGCAGTACACAAAATGCGGCCTTAAACAGTCCCTGTTCATAGGTAAAATCTGATTCTATTTTTCGAATCTAATCAACACATTGACTTGTGACAACATGTTCATATCGGTTTCATGAAGTTTGATCTGCTGGATCAGCAATTACAATGTGGGGTATCCACAGATCCACACACACACACATATGCTAACACACCGACACATAACCACACACTCACGCACATCCAAACACACTCACAACCACACACCCACCCACACACACACACAATCACACAAAACCAAATAAACCCACAAGCACACACACAAACACACTCCCACACACAGACCCACACCCACACACACACCCACAAACCCACACACAAACCCAAACCCACCACTCCCACACACACAAACAATAACACAAAGCCACACACACAAACAGAAACCCACACACACCCACACACACCCAAAAACACACCCACCCACAATCACAGAAAAACACGCACACACAAACACACAAACCTACACACACCACACACACACACCACACTCACTCACACACACCCGCACCCAGAGTTACACTTGTGTTGCAGGTAAAATTAAAAAGCGAATATTCACTCTATATCAGGTCACGATGAAAAAGACTGAATACATGTATAGCCATTACTTACTTCCTCCGTGGTGCAGAGTCTTTGTTGAGAAGCTAACTGGTTTGCAGCTAGTCAAGAAATTTCCCGCATTTCACGGAATCCGAAAGTTCATTACTGTTCTCACAAGCTTTCGCCAACTGTCTCTAACCTGGACCAGCCCAATCCGTTCCATATACCCACAACCCACTTCCTGGACGTCCATCCTAATATTATCAATCCTCCTACGCCTAGGTCTCCCTGTGGACTCCTTCCCTCCGATTTCCCCACAAAGACCCTATACACCCCCTCTCCTCACCAATACGCGCCACATGCCTTGCCCATCACATTCTTCTCGATTTTACCACCCGCAAAATTTTGGGTGAGCTGTACAAATCATTTAGCTCTTCGTTATGCAATCTTCTCATTTCCCCCCCTTGCCTCGTCACTCCTAGGTCCAAATATTCACCACAACACAATGATCTCAAACATCTTCAGCATCCTTTCCATCTCGCATTGTCAACGACCAAGTTTCACACCCATACAAAACATCAGGCACAATTAGAGTTCTATATATTTTGATCTTTATATTTTTGGATAGCAACCTGGAAGACAAAAGATTCTGCACCGAATGATAACAAGCATTTCCTGACCTCAATATACTCTTAATTTCTTCCGCAATAGAATTTCGATGTGTTAAAGTTGTTCCCAAATATTTAAAATCCTCCACCCTGTCGAAGGTACTATTATCAATCCTCACACTGTGAATTCGTCCTGCATTCTGCTCTCGAGGCATGAACATGTATTTAGTTTTATCAGCATTTACTTCCAGTCCAATCTCCCTAGTAGAAGCTACTAAAGTTTCTGCATTTGCTTTTAGTGTATGTTTACTTCCTCCCAGTATATTAACATCATCAGCATAAGCCAGAAACTGTTTGTACCATTTAGTTTCAAACCATTACAGGAATATTTCTACCTTTTTTAATTTCGGCACTGTAAATTGATTGTTGTCAACACCATTCTCCGGGCGTTTTACCGGCGTTAATGTAGTGATACACATTTTAGAGTAGGCTATGTGTGCCCCAGAACCGTTCTGGACGGCTGTGGAAAATTTCGTCCCAACTGGTTTTCGGTCCCAAGACCTTCCAGCCCTTCACAAGTCCCCATACCTACTGAGCTATCCCGACCCACTGTATGGCTGGTAGTGCATTCAAGTAATGTTAAGGGAGAGAGATATGGGTTTATGTACCACGAAGCAGCCAAATTTACTTGGACTTATTTTATGAGCAAAGGGCTTAATGATTTTGTTATTTTCAATTTGTTGGTCAGTAAATTGTGATGTATTTTTGAATTGTTTTATATATACTGGCACTGGGGAGGTTTTGTACATCGGGGTGCAGGTATTTTTTTTGTTCCTTTGAAAATTAGTTTGAATGATATTCTGTGTATTGTTTTAATTTGTTTCTGTTTCAGTCTTCAATTTCAGTTCCACAGGGGTTTGCCAAAAATAAACAAATGATGTATGGATTTGAAATATTCCATTGCTTGGAATTAGGAATAAAAGTGGCGTAGGTTAGAGACTGGCTAATAATAGTGTTTGTTGTGTATAAAGGAATAAGCAGTAAATGTTTTGAGCTCTTATAGAGAAATGTAAGTTACACACAATTACTTGCTTGTAGTGAACGTCTTCTAAGACCACACATCATCATCATCATCATCTTCGCCACCAACATCTAGTTTTCATGGAGCTGGACAAACTGTTGAACCGTTCCTGTATTACAGTTCAAGTGCGTAACAACAAATGTGTCTGATAACAACAAACAGTAGCGCTACATTTCAGTGCTGCTGTTGTGATCACAAATTGTGCTGGTTTAGTGTTTTAACGGAAAGTGCTTAATGCACAGTATTGTACATGTGGAGTACTGGGGGAAAGTTATTGCTGATTGATGTTAGTTGAAAATATAAATTGTTATGTGTGTGATTTTGAAGAAGAAATATTTTGCAATTATATTTTTGAGAGCATACAGAGCGACTGGATTACGTGTAAATATGCTTAAGGATAATATTGAAGTGGATAATAAAGAAATGGCGTTTATGATTACGAGGACTCAATACGATCAATATATAACCTTAAGATCACAGTTATCAGCCACGATATTTGACAGAACAGATGAAAACTTGACTAGTTGATACAGTTCTGACAGATCGCCCTGCACGTACAGTGTGTGGTAGCGCCTTTTTATGTTCAGTTTTGTAACCCGCACACCACACCGCTGTACATAACTGGGTTTGACATTTCTAGATATATTTTTTCGAAAGACTTGGAATCGTAAACTTCCCACTACACAAAAAAGCAGTTTATGTGGGCTCACCCCAATCCCAATGGAAAAAGATTCATTCCCCGGACAGCAAACGGAAATTCAACCATGCGAGTAACGCACTCAAACAGGCGTTAACTAAATTCCGAAATGCTTCCTTCGCCGAATACATCTCCAACCTTAACAGAGATGACTACTCTCTATGGTAACCAATAAGAAGCAAACGTAAACCTCAAACCCCTCACCCTCCAATACGACTAAATTCTATCGCGCCAGGACCGTGGGCGGCTACTGACACCGACAAGGAGAAAATTTTGCCAATTACCTAGAGTCTGTATTTACCCCTCATGACTAGGAGGTGGATCAAGAGATCGAAACCGATTTGGCCAAACCGGTCCATCGAACTAACAGCCCCCCAGCGTTTACATCCCATTCATCACAGCAGGAAATCCGAAGACTCAAACCGAGAAAAGCTCCTGGGCTGGACAGCATCACTTCCCAAATGTTACAGGAACTCCCACAGGAGGGCATCCTCCAGCTGTTGCACATCTTCAACGCAGTCATTCGCTGCAGCTACTGACCGGAAAAATTCAAACTAGCCCAAATTATCATGGTGCCCAAACCAGGGAAGGACCCTACAGATGTGACTTCGTACCGTACTATAAGTTTACTCTCAACCATTTCCAAACTATTAGAAAAACTGCTCTCCCGACATATCTCCACAGCAATGAACCCAAATACTTGGTTTCCGGAACACCAGTTCGGCTTTCGAAAAGCCCATTCGACGATCCAACAATGTCATCGTATTACTCATACAATCCAAACAGCCTTGGAACATAAACAGTACTGCACGGCGG
>Ga0123355_10001130_pt1 | contig 36984 bp, 26 predicted proteins | sample TergutEmb28metaG_3_FD_89872 | JGI IMG/M metagenome (GOLD analysis project Ga0123355, IMG submission 89872) | Embiratermes neotenicus P1 segment gut microbial communities from Petit-Saut dam, French Guiana - Emb289 P1 | ecosystem: Host-associated > Arthropoda: Insects > Digestive system > Gut ...
TAAAATTCTGCATATCCCTCTAGCAATGATTCTAACAAAATTCCAGTAGAATCCGTTGAAATTGCTTCTGTAGCAGATATAACTTTGACACCATTTTTCCGAAGAACGGATTTATAATGTGCTGAATCGTATCTGTTACGAGCAAATCTATCTAGCTTCCAACAGATTACAACATCAAACAATCCTTTTGCACTATCTTTAATCATTCGCTGAAACTCAGGGCGGTTGTCGGTCTTGGCTGATAATGCACGGTCAACATATGTGCTTAAAATAGTGATAAAGTGTTTTTCAGCATATTCCTTGCACTCCCGCAACTGTCCCTCAATACTTTCCTCACGTTGAGAATCAGAACTGTATCGGGCATAGATAACAGCTTTCAAGATTACTCACCGTCCTCATTGCTTTTTAATGCTTTAATATTCTTTGCATTGAGCGAAGAAACAATCTTTTTTCCGGAACGTCTTTCGTATGATTCCCGAGCATCTTTGGCTACTGAGCCACCTTCCTTAGCGATAGTTGCTGATTCAACCATGCCTCTTGGATCATTTTCTTTCGAGAGTTCTGTTGCAGACACTTCAGCAAGCATATTCAATACGAGCTCCATGTTTGTCATGTGGTCACGTAGATTTTCCTTTTTTAACCCTTTGTGGTTCTTATACTCACGAGTTGTTTTACCACTCCACTCTTTTGTCATAATATCAGTCAATGTTGCAAAATCCATTGAATCCGTAACACCTGCACGTTGCCACTCGTCAGTCAATTCTTTACGGACTTCCATTGTCTTTATTCGCTGATTTATCCATTTTTCGCTATAGCCTTTTTTGAGATATGTTTGAAAAGCTCTGTCAATAGCAAGTTCAGGGTCAGCAGTTTCATCTATACGTTCTTTCCCCAACTGTGCAAGCCATATCTTAAATGGCTCAGCTTTTGGTGATGGGATGGATTGTATTAGTCTAAGCAATTGCTCGGTATTTGCAACATCTGTTGAACGCATTTTGCCATCGGCAGCTAACATTTTCAAAGTGTGACAGTTTGTCACGGTTTCATTTCCCTCTTTTTTTAGCCGTTCTTTCAGTTTGCGCCAGTATGCACCGGCATTTACGCTATCTGTTAGCACTTCAATCACATCAACAATAGAAACATACCAATCCTGTTCTTCTTCGTTCCATTCCATGCGAACTCGCTTGTCTTCAAAAACTCTAATTTTATTATTTTCACTCATCTGCAATACCGCCTTTCATCATTTGCAAAAGTGTGTCCTTTAACTTTCCACTCATCGGAGAATTTGGATCAAAGCACATATCAATAAACATTTTCATTTCGTCATTACTCTCAATTTTTGGTATGAAATCATATAGCTTGCCCTGTGGTTCATCAGTCCTACCGTAAAGATAATCCATAGAAACATCAAAGTAGTCGGCATACCATAATAATGTTTGGTGTGGTGGAAATCCTACCTGTCTTTCATATCGGTTAATAGTTGCCTGTGTCGTTCCAACAAGGCTTGCAATTTTAGCTTGTGACAAATTAACTCCCTCTCGCAATTTACGCAAGCGTTCTGCAAATATTTCAATCATCATAACCGCCCCTTTCGTTGCTCGTATTATATACGAACACGCAAATTTAGTCAATACGATATTCGCATACGTATAAAACGTATTGCATATTCAACATTTTGATAATTTAATTTTTGCAACGCAAAATGGAGTGACAGGGTCGAACTTAGTCACTCTATCGACAGTTGCAGGTGTTGCCGAACTCTGTAAATATTTCGCGGAACGAAATGTTTACGAGAGTTCGGCTGGGGTTTCCAAAGGGGATTTTATCCCCTTTGGCACACGATTTTGCGAAGCAAAGTCTAGTGTGTTATGCCTGTTTTTGTTAGGCGAGTTGGCATACATTGGGTTTTGAGTCGCAATATATTTATAGTATTCGCTCCTCAATCCATTTTACAATGCCATCATTATCGTTGGTATCACAAATGTAATCAGCAACAACTTTTACATCGTTAAAGGAATTTCCCATTGCCACACCAATACCTGTATATGAAAGCATATCAATGTCGTTTAAATCATCGCCAAAGGCGACGATTTCAGATTGAGAAATGTTCCAATGTTGAGCCAATGCGGAAACAGCTTTAGATTTTGTTGCGTCCTTGTGCATTATTTGTCCAAGCTGACCGGTCCCATCAGCAGTAACAACAAAATAAAGTTCATCAGATAGCAGTTGCTCGATGAATAATTTAACTTCATGCGTAGGGTTGGGCATATAAATTTTTTCGGCATCCAACTTGTGATGCGCGAAGTCCACGACTTCATAATTTGTTATAAGTGGCCATATATCCGAAACAACAAAATTTGAATAGTGCATCCCGCTAATTTCTGATGTAATTTGTATTCTGCGCTCATGGCACCTCATTAGAACCGGACGAGCGGTTTGATAAGGTATTAGGCGACTATAAACAATTACATCATCAACCTTTGCGACAGCACCGTTCATGGTAATTTTTCCGTCGAAATATTCATTTGGAGCAACCCTTTCCGCAGACCCACCGCGCCCGGTGGCATAGACAATTTTTATCCCTGCTTCACGGCATCGATTGAGAATAGCTTTTGTATTTTCCGATATGCTCTTATCTGTTTTCAACAGAGTACCGTCTAAATCGGTGACAATCATTTTAACAGAGTTATTCTTATTCACTTGGCCACCTTTCTTGCATACAATCGATTTGCCGCGTGGCAATGCGTTATGCCTGACGAATTACAATCAAAAATATATTCCGAGCAGTGCTCAATGCGCCAGTCGTGAAAATATGTAAAAAGCTGACCGGACTTCCAAAGATGGTGATAATTATCATCGGGTGCAGGTGGAACGAAAGGCTTACCCACGAACGCATGAAACGCTACAATGCCATTCTCGTTCACACGAGATTTGTAGTTTGCCATAACATCGTCCCGAAGTTCCGGCTTAATGTAATGAAGCACTCCGCTTGAATAAAGGACATCGTAGCTTTCATCCAAACGGTAATCCCATAAATCTGCACGAAATGTCCTCACATGAACACTTGCTTTTTCCGCAAGCTGTCGCGTTTTTTCAAGTCCCGCTTCCGAAATATCAAAAGCACTTACATTATATCCGCAACGAGCGAAAAACACAGCATCCTTGCCTTCGCCACAGCCAATATCAAGGAGTTTCAGTGGCTTAGTAGGCGGCATTAGCTCGATGACTTTCAAACAAGCCGTGTTGGGTTCAACTCCCCAAAAATATTCTGCTTTCCGATAGTCATCCTCGTAAAAAGACGTATCATTATGAAAAGCGGAATAACCCACCAATTTATCAATGCTGACGTTGAGGGTTTGAGCAAGTTTTGGCAACAGTATTGTATCGGGTATTGTCTGCCCTGTTTCCCATTTACTGACCGCTTGAAATGTTATGCCAAGCCTGTCCGCGAGCGCTTCTTGTGTCATTCTTAAATCTTTCCTGTATCGGGATATATTTCCCGCTAAAATATCACGCATTTAAATCACCACCCGATACATATTTTACGCTGTTAAGAGCAGTAATACAATAACCGCGTGTTTGAGCTTTTCAAAAATTCAACTGCTGTTTGAATTTTCATGATGTGTACCCCAAAGTGTGGACGCTTAAACAGTTCGGTTTTTTGACATGTCCTATGTGTCTATTTTTAGGGGTGCATTTCATTCAATCCAAATGACAAATCCGATCCCTGCGCCTATCGGTACGGGGTTCGGATTATCATTGTTTGGTGCGCGAGGGGAGACTTGAACTCCCACGACCTACGGACACATGGCCCTCAACCATGCCTGTCTACCAATTCCAGCACTCGCGCATATATTAAAGCGTGAGATTGATTATACTAATTGATCTCACGTTTGTCAACAAAAAATCATTTCCTTTGTAAGTTTCTTATAAGCATTACAGAGTAAACAACATTTGCTGAAATTATTGCATATATTAATAACGTTATACCAAACGAATGGTCATCTGCCAGTGTAATAATACTGAAAAATATTGCTGAGTTATACGCAAAAATCGCTCTCCCAGGTGCCGGTTTTCCATAGAGGAATCCGGCAGTAAAGTAGAAACCTAGTGCTGATGCAACAATTGCCAAACTTTGATATGAATAGCTGATTAAGGTGGGGTTTGTTGAATTATCTCTAAATACCAAAATCAACCAGAAACACAAAAACAGCGTAGGCACAACACTTAGTGCATACGGAGCATTGCGTCGCGAATCTTGATACATCTCAATTGCAAAAAATGTGACAGATATAGCTGATAACGCAGAAAACGTTATGAACAGAATATCGTCTACACTAATCTCTCTGTTGCCCGCTATGTTGGCAAAGTGAAGATATGTGCCGGCAATCCATAGCATACCAATCAACACAAAGATGACCGGATACAAAAGCGGGTCAGTTCCAAAGGCACTTTCAAATCCATCTAATGCCTTATGTTTGATAGACGCCCTAACTGCAAAAACAACGACAATAATAACGAAAATCAATGAGTATATTGCTAAACCAAATACTGGTGCATCTCTCACTGGAAGTCCGGTTATTACATCAAAAACATTTATATGTTCAGATCGTCTAAATAGGAAACCGCCAATACCGGCTAATATTGAAAACAGCGGCAACAAAAACGCTGATACTCGCATAAAACTCAAAATCCAATCATTATTTTAACAATACAGAGATAATTCTACTACACAGATGGTGGACAGTCAAGGAATTTCCATATTCCTTAGTCCTCTGATTCCATCCCCTGCTCATGATCAATAAGTCCGGACAAGTCGTTCCCTCCTTTGAAACGCAGTACATTGACCATGAAAATGTTTAGCTTGTTCACGATATTAGGCGGAAGAATGTTGCCGTCAACTTCGACCGACAGTGCCGGATAGTTACGCTCACGCGCCCAAGGTGTATATATTCCTTCAATAACTCGCCCTATTAGGCAAGCAAAAGGACCAATGTTTACAACGCCGGAATACCCTGCTTCCATCGCCGCAGCCGCAGATCCGGTTGAAACCGCAATCTCTGAGTTAAGCTCAAGATTCACGAAGTTTTCTCTCGTGTACTTCATGATAAGTTGCATATCATGTGGAGTCTCCGGAATCAAGCCTGTTGGCTCAAGTATAGAGAGAACTTTCTTCTCAACTGAGTGCTTCCACCACTTTTCAAGCCCGAGTCGCTTCAAAGCTTTCCAAGGCTGTGAGAACAAACGCTTTCCAGGCTTGATTAGGTTAAGCCTCTTCGTAAAATCATATTCACGAACAAAGTCAAGGTAATGTATCCATTCAGAAACACCGGCAACTTTTACCACTATCCCCCGTTCGCTCATCAAGTCAGTCAGTTCACCGACAGCAAAATCGTCACGACGCACATAAATCTCACCGACGATAATGACCTTGGGACAATCCACGACTTTCATTTTAAGCGGGATTTTCTTAACATCATTGGCTAAGCTCTTTAATTCTTTCCATATGTCTTTTGGTCTATGCTCAACAACATGTGTAAGCTTTCGCCATGATTTTTCAAACTCCGCAACTGCTGTTTTACTGTCAACAGCAGTAGTTTTCAAAGAGTTTTGGATATCTTTCAGATAGTCTGATAATACGATACCTTTCCACATTTCCTTTGAGAAGTTTGAGCCTAGCTCGCCGTATGAGTTGTCTGCAGACAATGTAAACACCACAACATTATCAAGTTGCATATCTCTAAACAGATTTTCATAGTAAACGAAGTATTGTCCTGTTCTGCATGGTCCTGTTGTTATTGGAACAAACAGCAGATATAGCTCGTCTTTGCGATATTTATCGCTCCATATGAATTCCAGTGCCGATCCCAGCACTAAGTGGCTTGGAACACATTCCTTCCCCGATGCGTGAGCACGGGCTGCCATTACAGTTTTGCTTGTAGCCACAGGCAAAACTTCGGCATTGATCTTCTGACTTTTCAAAGTTGCACCAATATACTCTGTCGAAATGTCACCCATGTTTGAAAGTAACAGTTTAACACGCTTATTGTTTGGAATTGGTACCTTTTCACCAGATTTCACGTTATCAACACGCAGATCAAATGTTCCGTCAGACTTCTTCTCGCTGACGAAGCGCCATCCATTATCATATCGCTCTTCCTCAAGCTCACTTTTCTTATCTCTATAGCCATCAATTACATCCAGGAACGCTTCGACTCTGGTGTCAATTCCGGCGTCGGCCGAGTGTGTGTCCAACTCAAGCACCATAAATGGCTTCTGACCCATAATCCATTTTATATAGTGAAGAATAAACGAGTCAGGAGCACATGAGAAGTTTGTTATATAGGTAAGATAGATGTTTTCTTCGTTTTGTAGCAATTTTGCAGATTTAACATCCTCTTGCCCGTAATACCAATACATATTCGGGAAAATTTCCTCATCATCAAACGGAAGTATATCGAATGGAATTATGGAATATCCACGAGTTGTGAACTTCTTTGGAATTCCCATATTCGCTTCCGGTGTAAATGCGTTGTACGCTCTTCCTAATATCGCAATGACAGGTCTTTCCGCCTTACGAGCTTCCTCTAAGGCTTCTGCACCGAGTTTTTTTGCGGCAACAAAGTAATCATTTTGCTTTTTGTTTGCCTTGTCAAATGCTGCTTTAACTTCTTCCGGTGAAATACCCAGCTTCTCACCCATAACGGTGAATAGCTCAAGAGCTTTCTCATCACCAAATTTAAAGCTTACAACCAGTGGAAGCCATTTACTTTTTTCAACATCCGGAAATGCTTTTTCAATGTAGTACGGCAAGCTTTGCGTCAGTGGGCAGAAGTTAGCGTGAACATCGCTCTCATAACTCTGCATATCACGAAAATGTGGCAAAAGAACATAGTCCGCTCCCTTGTCCAAACAATCCTGTACAGCACCGTGTGCTATTTCTGCCGGGAAACAGTATGCGGCTTCTGCACGAGCCACACCCTCATGTGGAACCTCTGTAGATAAGAACGTCTTTATTCCCAACTCATGGAAGAACCACGAGTATAGCGGATAAAGTGTATGCACAGAAAGGGCTTTGGGTATCCCTACTACATAATCACGCTTCGTAGCAGTCGCAGATACTGTGTGTACACCTTCGTCATCTCTCGGTGCTGCAAACTCTTCGAACAATAGCTTTGATCGCTTTTCAATATAATCAAATACCGGCACATCCTTAACAACCTTACGCATATTCGCAAATTTGTTACATCTGCCTCCAAACATGATTTTGCGACCACCGAGATTAAGCACTTGAATTGGGCATAGATTCTCACAGGCTTCGCATGCAAACACTCTCTCATATCCGATTTCACGAGAAAGCACTTCTTCTATGTCGAATTTGGTCTCTTCTAATTGTCCCTCAGCATGCTTACGTTTTGCAAGTAGTGCAACACCAAAGCAACCCATTAGTTCGGGCGACGGAGGCACTAATATTTCTTTATTCAGCAACATTGCAAATGCCGGAGGAACAGCGGGGTTCTTCGCCACACCACCTTGCAAGAATACCTTGCCGCCAATTGTGCGATTTCCTACAACACGGTTGATGTAGTTCGCTGCTATCGAGCATACGATTCCCGCAGTAATATCTTCTCGGCTCGCACCCTGTTGAATAGCTTTTCTAATATCACTGTTGATAAATGCTGAGCAGTGTTCGCCGAACTTTAATGGCGCTGTCGCATCGAGTGCAATTGGACCAATATCCCTGTCATTATGAATCGACAAGTCACCAGATGCACTTTCTTCCAAAAACGATCCTGTACCTGCTGAACACGCTTCGTTCATTGCATAGTCGATAGGAACAGAGTTTTTCAATAATACGTATTTCGCATCCTGTCCGCCAACTTCAAAGATGGTTTCAACTTCCGGATCAAAATAAGTCGTTCCCATTGCGTGGGCGATTATCTCGTTATATACGCCTTGTGTTTCTAAAAACACACCCAGTATCTCACGGCTTGAACCTGTTGTTGATATAAGGCGAATATCTATGTCCTTTTTTCCTGTATCTTTCAGAGCTTTGTCCTGAATGATTCGCAGACATTCCTTCAGTGCTTTCACAGGGTCGCCATGAGTTCTTCCGTAATGGCTCGCCACCACTTCATCGGTTTCCATGTCAACAAGACATACTTTTGTTGTCGTCGAACCGCCATCGACGCCTAGAATATACTGTCCATCAGCTCTAACTTTGCCATCAGGTTTTTCAAAAACTTTAACCTTAGATTGCCAATCTTTCAGGCTACCCAAAGTCTGGAACTGTACCTCACTTGTTCTTGTAAGCTCATCAGACTTCGGCAACTCACTACCAAACTCTGCTGCAAGCATTGCCGCACCCAGTGCTTCAAAAACAGGTGCCATTTCCGGCACGATAAATTCAATTTCAGGTGCTTTATCTTTTATGAACTGAACAATATGCTTGTTATGAGTAATTCCTCCGGTTAAAACAACCTTTCCGGAAGTTACTCTTGCACGCTTTAGAAAGTCAATTACCTTAACAGCCATAACATTTGAAAGTGACAACACGATGTCATCATTCGTCGCTTCTCTCTTGTTTAGCTTATGAGTGCAATCACTTTTCATAAACACGGAGCAGCGTGTTGAAATAGGATACACCTTTGCCGAATCAGATATGTTATCTATATCTTCCAGCTTCATATCCATCCTTGCGAGTTGTTGCTTTAAGAATTCGCCTGTTCCGGATGCACATTTATTGCCGGAAAAATTGTTGACAATTTTACCCTTATCAAGGGAGTACACAATAAGATCTTCGCCACCCATGCTGACAACTGCATCAGCATCGATGTCAAGACTTTTCAGAGCGGCTTCAACGCAAAGAGGCTCAAGTGTCCCCGCCACGTTGAACATTGCACGACCTTCATTACCTGTTATGAGTGTTTTCGTCCCTACGGGAATGTTCCCCTCTTCAATGAGCTTTCGTGCCACAGTTCCAAAGTCTCCCTCATGGATACTTGAAGCACTCCACATCGGCTTCCCACCGACTGTCATAACCATTTTAATACTTGTTGAACCTATATTAATTCCTAATGTTTGCATATACACCTCTGAGAATTTGAATTGAAATCACACCATCTAAGTGGAATATTTTGTTCATGTCATTCTGCGCGAAGTCGCAGAATCTAAGAACTTAATGCATATCAAAAAGACATATGTATGCATATTTGATCGAAAATACGAGTCACTATTGGCTTAATTTAAATGCAGATTTTTGGATTCTGCGACTTCGCACAGAATGACGGGGTTGGGGGAGCCTATTACGGGAATAAGAAGTCTTTTAGCTTTTTGCTTCTACTTGGATGGCGGAGCTTACGAAGAGCTTTTGCCTCAATCTGACGAATTCTCTCTCTCGTCACCTGGAACTCACGCCCAACTTCCTCAAGAGTCCTCGTGCGCCCATCTTCAATACCAAATCTAAGCCTTAGCACCTTTTCTTCACGCTGGGTCAATGTACCCAACACACCCGAAAGTTGCTCTTTTAACAACGTGAACGACGCAGCTTCAGCAGGTTCAGAAGCATCTTCATCAGGAATAAAATCTCCGAGATGGCTGTCTTCTTCCTCACCGATTGGCGTTTCCAAAGATACCGGCTCTTGTGCAATCTTGAGTATTTCACGAACCTTTTCTACAGGGATACCCATGTCTTCAGCGATTTCTTCTGGAGTCGGATCATGTCCAAGCTCTTGCAAAAGCTGACGTGAAATACGCATAACCTTGTTAATCGTCTCAACCATATGAACCGGAATTCTGATGGTACGAGCCTGATCTGCTATCGCACGTGTTATGGCTTGGCGTATCCACCATGTTGCATATGTAGAAAACTTATACCCTTTTGTGTAGTCAAACTTTTCAACCGCCTTAATTAGCCCTAGATTTCCTTCTTGGATTAAATCTAAGAAAAGCATACCACGACCGACATAGCGTTTAGCAATACTTACAACAAGTCTCAAGTTTGCTTCTGCCATTTGCTTTTTTGCTTCTGTGTCCCCTGCTGCCATCCTCGTTGCAAGCTCTACCTCTTCTTCAGTAGTTAAGAGATCAACTTTACCAATCTCTTTAAGATACATTCTTACCGGATCGTCAATACTGAAGTTATCCACAAGACTTTCGGGATCGACAACTTCGTCTTCTGCCAAAGTTTCAATTTCTTGCAACTCTTCGACTTCCGGAGCATCTTCTTCGGTTTCTAAAAAGACTGTTTCTTCAATTACTTCAGAAGAGTCTGTCGTGTCAATGTTCAGGTTTTCCAGAGCATCATAAAATTTGTCAATACGATCTTGAGCGAGGTTCATATCCTCAAGAACAGTTAGCAACTCCTTCGAACTAAGGTTACCTTTCTTTTTCCCCTCTTCTAATAGAGCAGTAAGACGCTGCTCGTTCTCCTGCTCTTTAGATTTGTCTTGATCGTCTTGAGGCTCTTGATCATCTTGAAAGTCTTCAAGTTCTACCAAACTCTCGATTTCGTCCACTAAATCTTCCGGGTCATCATCGAAGTTTTCAATATCATCTTCAAAATCTTCTGTCACGTCCGGAGCCATTTCAAGCTCGTTTTTCTCATTATTTACCATTTTTTTCCTCCGATGTTTTATTCTCTTTAAGTTTCATTATTTCCAGGAACATTTCCTCGTCCGGTACTTGCGTTTTTAATCTTTCTGACCTTATTTTTTCTATATACTCTTTTACAATTCTTGCTCCGTACCGAATTGATTCAGGCTTTTGTAGTACAAGAGTTAGCTGTGATTCTTCTCCCGGCTCAAGCTCGGAAAGAATAAGTGCCTCGCTAACTTCCCTATCATTTGATATGCGTTTCTCAAGTATTCCATACACATTTGCGAGAAACGGGGATGTGAATTCATCTTTCGAAAAACTTTCCTCTGTTGCTATTCTCATCAACTTTGGATCGAGAACAATACATCTGATTACACCTTCTTCGGCAACTGCCGACAAGTCATTGCTGTATCTAAGGTTCCGATCTGTGGGCTGTAACCTTGCTCTTGGACGCTTCATGTCCTTTTCAAACTCTTTTCTATTTCTTCCTCTTTGCATTTTGAGTTTCTTGGTAACTTCGTTTTTTACTGCTTCCGCAGAAACAGCCGCCACCTTGGCAACTTTTGATCCATATATCTCACGCTCCGGCTCGCTTTTCAATTCAGCTATCATGTTTGTTGCGGCTGCGAGATATGCCAGGCGTCCCTCATCAGTGTTCATGTTAGATGTGTTTTGTATTGACATCAGGCGGTAATCAATATGATTATCACTGCCCTCCAGCAAGACGCTAAAAGCATCTGCACCATTGTTTCTAATGAAATCATCAGGATCTCCGGATTGTCCTAAGTCAACAACTTTTACATTCTTTCCGGTTTTCTCAAGTAGTGATACTGCACGCAATGTGGCTTTTTTCCCCATTTCATCCGGATCGAACACAACAACAATGTTTTCGGCAAATTGTGCAAGCAATCTCGTCTGTTCCGCTGTAAGCGCAGTTCCCAACGGTGCTACTGCACTATCAAATCCGGCTTGGTGTAACATTACAACATCAATGTTCCCCTCAACCAATATCAACATTCCGGACTTTGAAGTCTTTGCTAGATTTAGCCCGAACAGGTTTCGACTTTTCGTAAACACCGGTGTATCAGGTGAGTTTAGGTACTTATAGTCTTTTTCGGCATCCAATCTTCTGCCGGAAAACCCTATCACGTTGCCGCGGATATCTATTACCGGAAACATAAGCCTGTTCCTAAAAAAATCATACGCACCGGATCCGCTCTTGCCTTGTCTGCAAAGACCCGCATCAATAAGCTCTTGCTTGGTATACCCCTTGCTCGTCATCTTGTCATAAAGTGATGTCCAATGATCCGGAGCCACTCCGATCCCAAAGCGTACAACACTTTCTTTTGATATTCCGCGGGTTGCAAGATATTCTTTGCCGGCACTACCGAGTGATGTTGAAAGCATGGAATAAAAGTGCTTTGCAGCATCACGGTTTAGTTGCAATATTCGCCTTCGTCTGTTTGATGCTTCTGCTTGTCCCTCTTCTTGCGGCACAGTCATTCCGGCACGCTTTGCCAGAACTTCGACAGCATCTTGAAACGGCAGATTTTCTATATCACGTATAAAACCAATCGCACCGCCGCCTTTTCCGCAACCAAAGCAGTGGTATATTTGCTTTTCAGAATTTACAGTAAATGACGGGGTCTTCTCACTATGAAAAGGACAAAGCCCAAACATATTATTACCGCTTCTCTTAGTAAGACGTACATATCCACCGACAAGCTCTGTTATATCTGTTCTGCTGATTAGTTCATCAAGGAAACTATCGGGAATTGGCATAAAAAGCTCCTTATTTTAGGGGTTAGGGGTTAGGGGTTAGGGGTTAGGGGTTAGGGGTTAGGGGTTAGGCAATTTTGCTTCAGTTCGCTTCGCTTGTCAAGTGTTATTTTCTTCGCTTACTAAACCCTAAACTCTAGCCCCTAAACCCTACTAATCATCGTACCTGCCATGTTTCCGGTATAAACAGCTTCTCATATACATGTACAGCATAATTATCAGTCATTCCGGAAATATAGTCGCCGACTGCGCGAGCAAGCCCGTCTGATATCGATGTACGTTGATACTCTCTCGGCAGTTCATCCGGTTGTTCACAATAGTATCGAAAAATCTCTTTTAAAATACCGGAGACCTTTCGCTCTTCGCTCTTTGCCTTCATGTTTAGATATACATTCTTAAACATAAACTCACGAAAAGCCTCAAAAACAAAAGTTATTGCCGGGCTAAATGCAATGTCATCATTCATCTCGCTTTCATGTATCACATCAAGAATGAGTGTATTCAACCTTTGATCATTTGTTGAACCAAGAACACACATTACTTCTTCAGGAACATCAGTCTCACGTAACACACCAGCTCTTAGTGCATCATCAAGATCATGATTAACATATGCGATTCTATCTGCAATTCTAACTATGCTTCCCTCAAGAGTTTCCGGCTTCTTATCACCGGTGTGACATAAAATCCCATCCCGTGTTTCGTGTGTAAGGTTTAAACCTTTGCCACCCCGCTCGATGCAATCTGCGATTCTTAGACTTTGCTCATTATGCTTAAAACCACCGTCATTTGCCAGGAGCTGATCCAGTGCATACTCTCCGGCATGACCGAAAGGTGTGTGACCCAAATCATGTGCTAAAGCAATCGCCTCCGCGAGATCTTCATTGAGCCTAAGCCCTCGTGCGATGGTTCTGCTTATCCGAGAGACCTCAAGAGTATGTGTCAATCTGGTTCTATAATGATCACCTTCAGGGCTCAAAAAAACCTGTGTTTTATGCTTTAGGCGACGAAATGTCTTGCTATGCATAATCCTATCAATGTCACGCTGGAAGCATGTTCGTATATTACACTCTGCTTCGTCCCGCAAACGACCTTTTGAACGAGACGAAAAAGACGCTCTTTGCGACAGCATATGCTCCTCAAGCGTCTCACGAACAAGTCTTGGGCTATTCGTCATGTATTAGTTACTCCGTTTAAACAAAATCCGGGCGAAATAATTAGCCTCTATAATATGTATACGAAACAAAAACGAAAAACCCTTTATTTATTTTTCTAGCATTACAGATTTCTGAAACGAGCAGGCTTAGGACGCATTTTTATACCCGAAACTATCCCCATTGCCGCAAAGAATGTAACAATTGATGAGCCTCCATAACTAAAGAATGGAAGCGGTACTCCAATGGTCGGCATTATCCCGAGAGCCATACCAATGTTCATGAACATATGAACAAATGTCAAGGCCGCAATGCCCATGCAAACCAACATCCCCAACGAATTATTTGATTTAATCCCTACGTATACACATCTGATTATAACTGCTACCAGAAGCGCAATTATGACCATACACCCTATGAAGCCAAGTTCTTCACCGGCGACAGAGAATATAAAGTCGGTATGATGCGCCGGAATAGCATTAGCCGTCTGTGTAAGTCTGCCATTCCCGAGACCCTGACCACGCAAACCTCCGGTTGCAATTGCTTGAACGCTCAAGTCAGATTGCCACAATACTCCCATTCTTGTTGGATCAATTTCATCAGGCATGAAAGGTGCAAGTATTCTGTTTCTTTGAAACTCTGAAAAGATTATATCATTCTCCCAGATAAACGGTATAACTGCCACAAGTGCTGCAAAAGCTAATAAAAACCAACGCAACTTCATTCCTCCGGCAAATAACATTACAGCGAGTATTCCGAAATAAACAACCGATGTACCGAGATCTTGTGCAACAACCAAAATTGTTGCAATAAAAATAGCGAAAACAGCAGCTATTTGTATTATAGAAAAAAATGAATTAAACGTCCTTCGTTCTTTGAAGTTAACAATAATCCGAGCAATTATTATAATGAAAGGAACTTTAACAATTTCAGCCGGCTGTATTCCGATAACTCCAAATCGCAACCATGAGCCTCTACCTTCACCAATGCCTTCACCCCATAGAAATAGTGTGAACAATAACAGCATACTAAACAGGAACAGTAACTTCGATTTGTCGGCAATAATATCGATGTCAACATATGAGAATAGTATGAAGAGTACAATACCAATGACAAATGCACCTATTTGTACACTAACCTCATTACCCACGTTTCCTGTTACACTGCTTATAAGAATTAGACCATATATGGTGCTCGCTATCGAAATTAAGAACAGTACAATATCCGCCTCTGTAAAGAAACGGAATATCGCTCTAAAAATTACTGCCACAACTTGCATATGTCTTTATCTCCACCCACTTTGGGCTAACCTCTGTTTTGTAACGTGCATTTTATCATTTTTTGCTAATTTGTGCAAATATGCTCTTTTCATGCTCTGCATATACGTGGTACACTGTTACTGCGTTTATAAAGGAGCGTGTATTGCCATAAATACATTCCTTCGTTCAAATGTGCATCCATGCACATAATGAACGCGCTCCACCATCCTTGGTTACGCTTGACGGAATGGCATTTATGGCAACACACGCTCCTAATAAAGTATACGCAACACAAACTAAGGATTTTGCAATGAAGATTATCACAAACAGTGAAGCCGAAACAATTGAAGAAGGATGCAAGCTCGGACGTATGCTCAATGCCGGTGCGGTTGTGGCACTGTACGGCGATTTGGGTGCGGGTAAAACCGCATTCACTCGTGGTATTGCTGCCGGTCTTGGTATTGACGAAGGTGTATCCAGCCCGACATTCACCATTGTAAATGAATATCTCGGCAAAATACCGCTATTTCACTTTGATATGTATCGCCTTAGTAATGAGGATGAGCTGTTTGACATCGGCTGGGATGACTACCTGGAGCGCGGTGGAGTATGCGTTGTTGAATGGAGCGAAAGAGTGCCCGGTGCTTTTCCGCCGGACACAATAGTTGTTACACTCAAGTATCTTGATGATAACTCACGACAAGTAGAAATAGCAACACAGGGTGACGATTCCGTCATTGCGGCCTCTGAGCCGCAATCCCCTAACCATAGCATCGATTCAGAGGATCCCGGATCAAGCCCGGGATGACAAAAGACTCTTTTTCCGCAACCAACAACCGCCACTTACCCTCTTCATATATACTAATATAAAGGATAAATCATAATTATGCTTATTTTAGCTTTTGAATCGTCTGCAAAGCCGGCATCTGTGGCTGTTTTTGAGCAAACCATGCGCACTACGGATTCCACATATTTACAAAACGGCAACCTACTGGGTCAAAGCTTTCAAAACAATGGATTTTCTCACAGTCGCACTCTAATGAGTATGGCAGAGGATCTGTTGAAAAACCTTGGATTGAAGCCATCAGATATTGGTCTAATTGCAGTTGCAAATGGTCCCGGCTCGTTCACCGGAGTTCGTATCGGTGTTTCTGCAGCTAAAGGCCTTGCATGGGGGCTTGATATACCGATTTGCGGTGTCTCAACACTTGAAGCAATGGCACGTCAAACTCGTTTTGAGGATGTTATCATTTGTCCGGTTATGGATGCCAGACGGGGTCAGGTATATAATGCGCTGTTTCAGTGGTGCAACACAGAGCTTATCAGAATATGCGATGACCGTGCCATTTCTATCGAGGATTTAAATAAGGAGCTACGTAGCCATTCCGTGCCGCACATACTTGTGGGAGACGGTGTCTCTGTCTGCAAAAATCACAAAGATTTTTCCGATAGTCTTGCCGCACCGGAGCTTATGCGTTATCAAACAGCATTCGGCGTTGCACTTGCTTCAATGCATACAGATTCCATCCCTGCAATCGAGCTCGAACCACTCTATCTGCGTCCCTCACAGGCAGAACGCGAGCATGGCAAGAAGGCTAAATAAGAGACAATTAACTAATTCGGAGGTTGTGTGCCCGCTTTTGGACACTCAACCTCCGATTTGTATTTATGCTCATTAACGCTAAATATATTTCAATTGCCACTCATGCCGTATCCCTTTAATCATACCACGCTTGATAAGGTCTACAATGTCAAGCTTGTACATTTTGATCGACTCATTGTCACCCATATTATCCTCAATGCTTATTACCAGTCGCGGCGCATTGTTGATGCATGAGACATACGCTATAAATTCACCCAGATTTTCTATACTCCATTCCAAAATATAACTGTTTGATTCTAATCCTTTTTTGAAATTAGTATACATTAACTTTGGCATTGGATAAGGACAGTAGCGAGTTATTAACTGATACAGCTGTGTTTTTTGAGTCTTTATTTGAATTCTCATGATTACTCTTTCTGCACTTCCGTAATTCTGTTGTGTGGTGCCCTTTTCGTCGTCTCGGGCTCGATCCGGTATCTCCTGAATCGATTTTAAGCTTAGGGGATTGCGGCTCGCGGGCCGCAATGACGGCAGCTGGGAGCACAAGAGAACTGATCACCTGTGCTCTAGCAGATTCAAGAGAGCGCAAGAGAACTGATCACTTGTGCTCATACAGACCACCAGATTATAGTTTATACCCTCCAGCTATTTCTACACAATTCACGGAAAACGCAGATCTATACACGAAATCGCATCATTGCCATGTAAACTTATTCACTAAATAGAATGTTTTTGACAATAATTTATACCCAAATAAATGTTAATGAAAATCGTCATGCTAAGTGGTATAATTACGCCATTGCTCTGCAATAAATATTTACTATATCAGGAAGTGTCACTATGCATTTGTTCAGCTTTACTGTACTTGATGTTTTCATATCTTGGCTTTTCACTGTGCCATATATCTTAATAACAAAAATGCTTATTCATGACTTCAGGCTGCGACCGGCAGATATCCTTTACACTATTTTTGCCGGCTTGCTTTTTGCCACTGTCATCCAAACAGTACAAACAGACATCATCCCCATTCCCTATATCTCTAACCTTGTTGCCATAACCTTCATTTTCTTTTATCTCACTATGATTGTAAAAAAGTCTCTACTCGTGTCATTTGTATTAGCGGCTTCTGCATTTGCAATTGCATTAGTCATCGAGCTTTCCGTAATCTATCTGGTCAAGCTTATCTTCCCTGATTTCCCCGCTGTGCGAGAACCTGTACCACTCATTTTCTACATTCTCCTGGTCTATGTTTTTTCTGCCGGAGTTTCAATTTCGTTAATAAAGGTGTTACGAAAGAGATTGTCCAGCATCACACAGGTTGGTAGTCTGCAATCGACTTTTGCTCTGATTGTGGCGATCTTACTTCTGTTCTTTCAGGTCACTATTACAGTTCAATACTTTCTCGGATATACAGCCTCATTATTTTCTTGGAGTGGTTTGTTCATCTTGAGCTATACTCTTGCTGCTGTTGTGTGCTTCTGGTTTTATGCGAAATTTCAGAAAGAGAAGTCCACACTGCGAAAGAGAGATGCAGAGCAAAAAATCTTGCGACATTACTTAAGCGAAACAGAGCTACAACAAGCTGCGACCAGAAAGTTCAAACATGATTATCAGAATATATTACATTCGATTAGAGGGTTTCTCGATGAGAAAAACTATGAGGGTCTGGAGGAATATTACCACAACAAGATCGAGCCCGCCTCTGCCATTATTACGAAGAATAATTTTGCATTGGAAGGACTTCGCAGAGTTATCGACTACGAAATCAAAGGCATTTTGATGGCAAAACTGATGATGGCACAGAATATGGGCATCGAAGTCAGCTTTGAAGCATATGAAGATATTGAAAATATTCCTGTTGATTCTATTGCATTTGTGCGTATAATAGGCATCATTTTTGACAACGCTATTGAGGAAGTTGAAGCACTCGGTGGCGGACATATTTTGGTCGCTTGTTATAAAGATGGAACAGGAATCGTGTTTGTCGTACAAAACACTTGCCGCCCGGATATACAAAATCTGCGTGAACTAAAACAAGCCGGATTTTCGACAAAAGGCGAAAACCGCGGCTTGGGATTGAGTAATTTAGCTGAAATTGTTGCTGATAACTCTGACGTTCTTACATTACAGACAAGCATATCTGATGGTACTTTCACTCAAAAGCTATGGATTGGAGGTGCAGAATAATGTTACATATCTTCATCTGCGAAGATGACCCCAAGCACAATGCGACATTAGAAGCTGTCGTAAATAAGCACATTAGCACGAATGGTGTAGACATGAAGCTTGTCATGTCTGCGTCTGACCCGATAATAATACTGGATTATTTGAAGCAGTTTCCCGATGAACGCGGGCTGTACTTCCTTGACGTGGATCTGCAACATGAAATGAACGGCATTGTGCTTGCCGCAAAGATACGACAATACGATCCCCTTGCGAAAATTGTGTTCATCACCACTCATGATGAGTTGGCTTATCTCACCTTCATGCATAAAATTATGGCGATGGATTACATCATCAAGAGCAGAGCACAGGATATGGAACAGCGGATTATTGAGTGTATACACAATTCATATGAGCGATATTTGCACGAAAAGTCTGAAGACACAAGATACTTCACAGTAACTGCCTCCGGGGTGCTTTACAAGGTCCCACTCGATGATATTCTTTATTTTGAGACAAGTAAGAACACAACACAAAGAATGGTTCTGTATATGTACAATGGCGAGATTGATTTTCGCGGAATAATAAGTGATGTTGCTAAGCAAGTGCCTGAATTTTACCGCTGTCACAAGTCTTTCATCGTAAATGTCGATAAGATCGTTCGTGTAAACAAAGCAGAAAGGGCCGTCGAGATGACAAATGGTGCAGTTGTCTATATCGCATCCCGCAAGATGTCGGAACTTCTGTCAATGATTGAATAGTGAACGCAACTCTGATTCAGCTAATAGTTGACCGCACTATTCCATCTCTGCAATCATCTGCAAAACTGTTTCCAGTGCGTCCAGCCCTTCTCGGTTGAAGTATTGCGGGCCTGGTGGGAACTCTACAAGCGAACGTCCGTATTGATCAGTTATGTAATCAGAATCCCATTGCACGATAATACCTGAATTTGGCAAAATTACAGTCAATGTCGCAAACGCCGACATACCACCGGCCGTGGTTTCACCAACAACAGTGGCAAAGTCCATGTGCTTTGCATGAAACGCAAACAGTGTCGCAGATGAATAGGTTTGCTCACCTATCAACAACCATATCTGACCACCGAAAGGAAAGTTTTCCGGAGCATTTCTTATATTTCTGCCTTGCATATTTTCGAAACTCGTATTTATAACATAACCATAAGTAAGATTGCGAAAATCATCTTCATTTCGCAAATTCAGAGATGCATTTTCCAGAATTTCTTCTATCGGATGTATATAAAGTGTTTCAGTTTGCCAATTAAACACCTCGATGACACGTCTTCTCATCGCTTCTATCTCAAAACGCCGTTCAGCTCCCTCACCTTGAAAAAACACAAACAATGGTGCATTCGGCATATCGTCTCTGTCATACCAAAGCGGGTTCATTATAAACTGTTGTGGTGCATTTATCCGTCCGCCCATGTTTTCTCTTACATCGATTATTAAATGCTCATAATTTTGAATATATTCATAAAATTCTTCAAGTTTCGGAATATGTTCAACCATGTCAGTCAAAAAACATGTAACGCCAAAATATGCTATGCGCCCCTCTTCAAGAATTTCCAGCGTAATGGCATCAGTTTCGCGACCGCGAGGATCATCATAAAACAATGAATATTCTACCGACCCCGGGATAAAACGAAAAAGAAACTGAAAAAATGCGAGGTTTTCATCAGGAAGTGACAGGAATAGCTCTCGTTGCTGGGTATAGAATGTGCGAGATTCATTACTTCCTCCGGGAACAATACGATATGGTGAAAAATATGAGTAGAACCCTACAGAGCCGATATGAGCAAAAGGCGGAGCAGAATCGCCGTATGCTTCAATGAAGGGCATAAGGAAATCGTTTTCTATGATGCTCCATAGGACTTGCTCATCCATTGGAGGCATATCTTCCGGAGCAATGCCTAATTCTTCCGCAAATTCTTGCATTGAGTATGGGTAATTTATAATCTGTTCTCTCACATCGTAGACAAGTGCATCAAAGTCAATTCCGAACTTTCTTTCGGCAACGCCAATATAATGGAATGTTTCTTCCATTGTGCGTACCAAATAGTCAAAATCGTAAAGCATGGCTATATGTAGCTCACTAAGCCCAAGAATGTACTCAGGTATTGGTTGTGGCTCCGGAGTCGGCTCAGGCTCGGGAGTTGGTTGCAGCTCAGGGGTTGGTTCCGGTTGCATATCCGCTGCATCGTATTGCGGGTAGTGTTGCTCAGCATTTACATCCGGATAGTCGTAATCACTTTGACAGGCAACTATAAGCATCATCGTTAGTGCTATAAGAAGAAGAATAATTTTTTTCATTGACATGCTCCTTGTCAGAATCCCAGATCACTGTTTTTGTTTATATTGTAGTCGTTTTGTCCGTTTTTACACGTTTGCATTGTATGTATTGACATGTAGTGCAATATAGTATAAATTATGCTAGCAAGTGTATCGGTGGCTAGTACTTTTGTACTGGGTTGTACCCTCGGAAAGGGGGAGCATGACACTACTTGAAACAATAGCTTTATTGATGCTCATTGTTGCAATTGTTCAACTTGTGGTGAATATCTTCCGTAAAAAGAAGTAGCCACACCCTAAATAGTTAAGGCATGGCGCTCCTATCGACAACATATCGACTCAGAGGGGCGACCATTCTTGGCTGAAAGTCACCCGATTACTTGCATCTTAACATATGCAATATTCAATTGTCAAACATTTTCGCTTGCCAGTTCCTCCCACTGTTCAAGTAGGTCGTCTAACTTCTGCTGTGCATTCTTTTCCAAGTCATCAAATTCAAGCAATTTCTCATAATCAGACGAGAACTCACTTTTTTGCACCTCAATATCATATAGCTCAACTTCGAGTTTTTCAATTTCACGCTCAAGTCTTCTCAGCTCTTTTTGCAGTTCGGAAGGCTTAATTTTTTTCTTGCTTTGCGACTGCCCGGTCTGCTTTTGTTTCCCTTTCCCATTGCCGGATGAAGTGTTTTTGCCTGAAGCCGTGCCACTACTATCATTTGCTACAGGCGCATTTGCACTATCTTTTCGTTCAGCACGCATCGCCATGTATTGCTCATATGTGCCTCTAAAGTCAGTTAGGGCACCGTCTTCCAACGCCCATATACGCGTCGCAAATCTGTTAATAAAGTATCTATCATGAGAAATGAACAGTAGTGTTTCGTCGTACTGCTCAACAGCACTCTCTATCCACTCACGAGAAGCCAGATCAAGATGGTTGGTCGGTTCGTCGAGGATTAGCATATTCACTTCATTTTTCATCAGCATGCATAATCGCAGTCGACTCTTTTCGCCACCGGACAAGTCACCTACATACTTAAAGACATCTTCACCGGAGAATAAGTAGGCACCTAATCTGTTTCTCGCTGTTTGTGGACTTTCATTTTGCTCATATATCAAAGTGTCCATTACAGATCGATTTTCGTCAGCGAACTCAATGATCTGTGGCAAGTAGGCAGGTTTGACAGATGGCCCCAGTCGAATCATCCCGGAGTCTGGCTTCACCTCTCCCATTATCATTTTAATAAGTGTCGTCTTCCCTGTTCCATTATCGCCGATAAGCACGATTCTCTCTCCGCCTTGCACCAGAAGCTCATCTATGTCGATGAGTTTCTTATCATTATATGACTTAGTGAGACCCTTTATGAGCAAAGCTTCATCGCCGCGAAATTCACGTTTTGAAAAGCTGGCTCGCATAGTCTTATCTTTATCCGGCCTATCCGTTTGCAACACTCGCTCGGCACGGGTTCTCATTGCAAAGGACTTCTTCATCAATGAACTCTTGCCGATACCCCAGCCTTGAAGTCTATCTGCTGTGTAGTTGAGACGCTTCGCTTCAGCTTGCTCACGCTCATATCTTGCCATCTGTTCGTTATAGCGTCTTTTCTTCTCATGTACATAATAGCTGTAATTTCCGGTATAAAACTCTGCTTTGCCATTGCTAATTTCGATTGCTCTATTTATTACTCTGTCAAGGAAGTATCTATCATGGGATATAATCAGAACAGTTCCTTTGAATTTAATCAGGAACTCTTCAAGCCAGATAGTTGCGTTCAAGTCAAGGTGGTTGGTTGGCTCATCAAGCAGTAATATATCGGTGTCTTCCAGAATAAGTCTTGCCAGATTTATCCTTGTTTTTTCTCCGCCGGAGAGGGTGCTAAATAGCTGTGTCCTCTGTCCTTGAGGAATCTGTAAGCCATTAGCAACACGGTTTAGCTCAATTTCGCTTGTATAACCACCTAATCTCTCATACTCATGTGCAAGCTTATCATACTTTTCTAGAACATCATCGGATGCCGAACTCGACATAACGCTTTCGAGTTGCTCCATCTCGCTTTTAATTGAATATAGACGTGAAAATGCCGTCTTTAACACATCGTCAGCAGTAAAGTGGTCAGGAAACTCCGGTATCTGTGAGACCATCCCCAACACTTTAGATGATGGAACGACAATCTCTCCCTCGTCCTCGGAGAGCTCTCCTGCAATGATTCTCATTAACGTGGTCTTGCCTGCTCCGTTTTTGCCAAGCAGACCAACGCGTTCACCTTCTGAAACATCGAACGTAATGTCATCAAGAATGTCAACACCTTCTTCAAATGCTTTCTTAATTTTTTGTACTGAAATGTCTACCATGCTTATATCTTACCTTTTTCTACCATTGATCAGTATTAGTATTCCAAATGTTATGCACAATTGTTACTATAGAATAACACAAATCCGACTGTCAAACAATCGGATTTGTGTTTAAGTTATCTTGTAGCTACTTCTTTAAAAAAGTCTTTATCTTTCTTCTTCGCTAGAGCAACAATTACTCTTGTCATTACCAATAAACAAATTAGCAGGAGAGTTGCCCATGTCTCTGTATAACTCTCAATTCCGGTTTGCGGTAACTTCCTATCATCGTCGTCTTTGTCATCATCGTCACCGCCCTGGCCTCCGCCGGGACCGCCGTCACCTTCAGATCTGATCGACCATATTACGATCAAACTTATTGTTTCGCCAACAAGTTCGCCTGTTAATAATTCGTTCGCTACAATAATTTCGGTTGCCGCAAGTGGGGATGCAGGTGAACCTCCTCCCGGCGGCGGTACCAAGAATGTACCCGGACGTGTACTCATTACTTTGTCAGGCAGATACGATCCATCATCTTCAAGTATATCAACATACTCATACCATCCGTAAAACACATCGCCTATGATCACACGCCACCCTTCAAAGATGTAGTCGTTATCTCCGGGTTGATTGTACTGTACATTTCGATCCAGTACGTGACCTGTACTAAATGTTGTTCCGATTCGGCGGAAGTAATCACGACCATCTTCGTTGTGTACAATGTCACGGTTTACTTCATCTGCCGATTCACGCAGATAGTAGTAGATGCGGAGATGTCTATAGACCAATTCCGGCACATAAACGTCTTCTTCATCTCGAGGGTTCTCACCGTCTCCGGGAACTTCCAGCACAGCAACATTATTCACGTCTTGACCAGCTGCACCTTCTAGCACCTCTACTCTGTATGTTATCACGGTATTACCTGATAGAAGTGGATTAATCTCAATTCGAAGCACTCCGCTTTCTGCATTAAATTCGAACATGCTTGGCGGCAACGGTGATGGAGCTCCGGTCATTGTTAAAGTTTCCGGCATGAACCTAACCATATTGACATTCATATAGTCCATGACTGCAAACGGTTCATTAATTGCTGTCGGACTCGGATTGGTCACCGTTATTGTGTATGTGATCTCATCGCCTACAATCGAAGTTTCACGGTTTGATGTTTTTCTTATTTCCGGCACAGGAACTCTTATTTCATCACTCTTAAGGTCATCATCATCGCCAGGAGTCTGCAACACTGCGTAATTAGGGATCAGTTGACCTGACGCGGGCCTAAGCACATCTACCCTGAATGTAATTACTGTATTTCCGCGTAATAGCGGCTCAAGTGTGACACGAAGTTCTCTGGTTGGTCCATCGAACGCATAAGTGGCACCTTCTAATTCTGTGTTTCCGTGTGTTATTCTCACAGATCCCGGAATAAAGCTGACAAAGCTACTATGCAGTCTGTCAATAACAACAAATTCGCCTTCCAAGTCAATATGATTTGGGTTATTTACTGTTATCGTATATGTAATTGTACCACCTACAGATATCACATCACGATTTGCAGATTTTGTTATGCTCGGCGGGCGTATTATCTCAAAATACCCATAGCTTGAGTGATAAATAGTATTATCGCCCGGCCAACCCTCACGCACTATCTCACGCACTGTCACATCAACTCTAAACACTCCGGGTGGAAATTGAGAAACATCAATGTCACGCGGACCATGAGCTACAGAATATTCACCACGTTCACCTTGCTCGTCTATGGAAGTTGAAGCATTAAGACTATGTCCGTTCTGCACCACTTCATTTGTGAGCACATTAGTAATTGTCCAAAAATAGCGATAATTTCCATATGTATCTGCTTCTCCGCGCCCTTCAGCATTATATCCATCAGGGCGACCGACAGTTACAGTGTCAGGCTGTCTGGCAGGGTTCACTAATGTACTAGAGGTGTTGCCTTCAATATCAACAAAAGAACTGGTTCGTTGCATAACAACACGTACGAAACTTAGTTGATGACCCCTGTCTTCAACAAAGTGCCCAAACAACTCCAGGTCATATAGCCCCTCCGGCCCATAAACGCCTCCATGACTTGGCCACCCGCCGTTAAAGAAATTAGTTACATTCCCCTCACCATAGGCTGTTGCTGAAACGCCATTAACCGGCGGAAACACCACATTCCAGCTGTGACGGTACACAGGCACGTCATGAGCGCCTACATTGCCCTCATCAAGGCAATGTATATGGGTAAAGTCTAGAGTAGTATTTCTAAGGTTTGTGACGTGGTAGTTAAATGTAATAGGTGTAATCAGCACATTATTTTGTGTATACAGTCTGTGTCTTGGCATTGCTGACGCATTATATATATAAAACAAATTATGTGTCTGTGAAGTCGGCATTATACCAACATAACCCTCTTCATCTTCCAGATCTTCCAAATCCTCATCATACTCATCATACTCATCAACTTCGTCAAGCTCGTTAAGCTCATCGGGTTCATAGTCGCTATCCTCTGATGCACTTTGTCCGTCATAGTCCTCGATAAATGACTCTTCACTATCATAATCATGTACGCTATCTACTTCAAGCGATTCTTGCACAGCATCACTATACGTATAGGGTGCATAATGCGCTGCGATACCATCAGGTAACATAGTCATTACGAGTGCGATTGACAACAATATTGCCAATGATATTACAATTTTTATTGACCTAATTCCCTTTTTCATAAGTGCCGCGTACCTCTTCTTCATAGATTTCTTACATGATTGCATTTTGTCTGTTAGTAACAAATAGAGACGAGTTTGTCACCGATTTGTAACCGGATGCTTCATGATTGTACTATTGTTGAGCATTTTTGTCAATATTTTTTGTAGAAAATTTCTCATTTTTTTGCACTTCAATGTAAAGCAAATTGAACTTTGTAGAATTGCATGGTAAATTTTGAGCAAAAAAATACGACACCCGATGATAATAAGATGTCGCATTACAATACATATATTAGTAAAGTCAGTTACTTGATGTTTCTATTTTCCTCATTATTGAACTTGCTTTTAAGGTTAATAGCAATGCCGCCGCTACCAGCCACAATAAGAATATACTGCCATCTACTTGCGAGTCATTTACTTGAATCGTTATATTTGCATTGTATGTAGCATCATTCATAATGTCAAAATCAGGGCTCGTGAGCGACATATGTTCCATTTCGAAATTCTCTAACATATTATCTCTTTGTGCGATGTTCTCGTCAATGTGGGCATCCAAAATTCTGCTGTCCACATCTATGTCTATTCCATCTATACCGTCTATGCCCTCTACGCCCATATCTAAATTCATGGATAATATGTTACTATCATCAAAACTACAAACTCCATAATTAATTGTGACAAAACCTGTAAAGGTCGTATCAGCAGAAAGTGTTATATTAGAACTTGAAATACCGCCATTACGTACACTTACAGAGCTGTCGCCATAGTAGAACATACCGCCACCAACTAATGCAGTACCTTCACTAAGCATACCGTTGTGCATAGTAAACTCACCGTCATACACAGCTACGTTGCCACCGAATCCGGCCAGGTTATTTGAAATCTCTCCATTGTGCATGACAAACTCTGAATCTTGTACATAAACACCACCGCCAAGGGCGTGAGCCAATTCGCCATTTACAAAGTTATATGTGATGTATCCATTATACATTACGAAGCTACTGTTATATTTAACCCCAACAGCACCACTGTCTTCAATTGCAGAGTTTACGGTGATTGTGCCGTCGATCATGGTAAACTCACCATCCCATACAGCTACTCCACCGCCCCATGTTGAATCATTTGCAAAAATGTAGCCGCTATGCATGGCTAGTTCTCCGCCGTACACAGCAACGCCGCCGCCTTGCTCCGTAGCTATATTGCTAAAAATGTTTCCGCCGTACATTATGAACGTGGCACCTACGTCAACATTCACGCCACCACCCGCAGTCGCAGTGTTGTCTGCAATTATGCTACCATGATACATTGTTAACATGCCGCCCGCACTGACATTAACACCACCACCGTTGACTGCAGTATTACCGACAATCATGCTACCATAATGTTCGCCGCCTGACAACAGTAGCCAACCTCCGTCAGCAACTTCAACGCCGCCGTGATTGAATGTATAGTCATATGCACCCTCTAGCACAATGTTGCTGTGTAGACGTAGTATACCGTACACAGTAAAGTGACGCTCACCTTCAACTTCTAGTAGTAATTGTGCCTCACCATCCACGCCAATGAGCATAACATCCACACCTTGAGGAATGGCTATCTCCGATGTCATCACAATATTAGGTACATAAACTGTATACCCATTTGTCGTTGACATTCCCGCTATTAGTTGTTGGAGGTTATTAAAATCAGCGGCGGTGTAAGTTATATGCGGTCCGCGTTCGCCGACAGACTCTCCGGGATTGGGTGGTTCGCGGTTCCCATTGTTATTATTGTTGTTGGGAGCGCTCGATCCTGTGCCCCCATCTTGATTGTTGGAATCTCCGCCTGAACTTTCACTGTCGTCCGGTATGTCCGGCACATCAGTTTCCGGCTCTGAGCCTTGATTATTGTCTTGTGACGAGCCGTCGTCAGTTCCGGAGTTGTCCGGAGGCAATAAGCCGGGCACATCATAATATTCATAGTCGTCTTCGCTAACAGACGCCAATGCTGTCAGTGACAAAGACGAGATCATCAATACTATCACCATCATAATTATGACGGTTGCAGTTTTTATATTTGCTTTTCGATTAAGTGTTTGCATAGTTATTGCTCCAAGTGATATTTACAACGAGTGTATTACAGATGTTAAATATTATAACTATATGAGCATTATGTCAATGTTTTTATTAGTATTGTTCACACCTTTTTCATATCTTTTTTCACTTGTCTATACATTCTTACTTTGATATAATAAATTGATGCAGATTAGAGCAACACGATAAGGAGCCAATTTATTTGAAATACGCAATTAGTCATGATACCAAAATCACAAATACATATGAAACTGATGTTGTCATCGTCGGCGCAGGGCTGGCGGGACTGTATGCCGCTCTCAATATGGACGAGAATCTTAGTTGCATCATTCTCGCAAAAGAAAACATGGATTGCTCAAGCTCATGGCTTGCTCAAGGGGGCATTGCCGCCGCCATTAATGCTGACGACACTCCCTTACTTCACTTAGAAGATACCGTCATTGCAGGTGCCGGAGAATGTAATCTTGAAGCCGTAGCTGTCTTGGTTAACGAAGGCCCATATGATATTGAAAGACTTGTTGAACTCAACGTCCCTTTTGACTTTGACTCTGACGGGGAGTTCAGCTTCACCCGCGAAGGTGGACATAATAAGCGACGTGTCGTTCATGCCGGTGGAGATGCTACAGGACGCGAAACCATCTTAGCTCTTTCGCGTATAGTTTCCGAACGCAAAAACATAACATTCTTTGGTCACTCATGTTTATTCGATGTTATTGTTGAAGAAAATAATGTTACCGGGGTTGTTATTCGCCAAAATGATAATGAATTTCATCTCATTCAAACAAATAATGTGATTATTGCAACAGGAGGCATGGGGCAACTTTATGTTTCCAGTACAAATCCGCTTGTCGCTACTGCCGATGGGATTGCATCTGCCATTCGTGTCGGCGCAAATGTTACTGATCTTGAGTTTATACAGTTTCATCCGACGGGCCTTTGGAGTGCAGAAAACAGTGGCAATGTGTTTCTGATATCTGAAGCTGTGCGTGGAGAGGGCGGTCTTCTGGTCAATTCAGACGGCGAACGCTTTATGCTTACAGAACATGAACAGGCAGAGCTTGCACCTCGTGACGTCGTTGCACGCGGGATTATCAGAGAGCTCAAGAGAAGTGGTGCAAAGTATGCATATCTTGACATCACATCAAAGTCTGAAGATTTTCTGAAGACTCGCTTTCCAACCATATATAATGAGTGCTTACATCGCGGAATAAACATTGCTCATGACAGAATCCCGGTCACTCCGACCCAGCACTATTTAATGGGCGGCATTGCAACTGATGTAAACGGATGTACAAACATCAAGGGGTTATACGCTTGTGGCGAAGCCGCAAACACCGGTGTTCATGGTGCTAACCGACTCGCTTCAAACTCAATGCTCGAATGTCTGGTCTTTGGACGTCGCACGGCTCAAAGCATTAACCAGTCATACGAAGTTGCAAACAATGACGATACCGATAAATGTAGTGTGGATACTTACAAAACCTTTAAAACCGATAACTTGCCGACACGACCACATTCAACTCTCGATTACCACCAGATAAGAAAAAATATACAAGAGCTCATGAGCGAAAACTGCTTTGTCATCCGCACCACAAAAGGGCTTCAGCTTGCACTTGAGCGTATCGGTGCTATCCAGTCTCAACTTGAAGATATTTATGATGATAGCAATGATTATCTTGAAGCACTTAATATTGCAACGGTTGCAAAAGCCGTTCTCGAAGCAGCACTGAATCGCCCGGAAAGCGTCGGCTCACATTATATTGAGGATTAGCTTTCTGCACCAGAGGACACAAGGGGTCAGATCTACTGTGTCATTAGGCAACAGAAGTGTCTCAAAGTTTCCCTCTCTGCTTAACGACACAGTAGATCTGACCCCTTGTGTCCTCTCGCTACATGAACTGATTACTGAAAGGACCACCACATATTATGCATAAACTAGATTTCCCTGACCTAGATAACTTCATACGCAATACATTAGATGAAGACGTTGGTAGCGGCGATGTGACAACAAATCACTGTGTACCGGAAGCCGCAGTATCTAAAGGCAAATTCATTGCAAAAGAATCCGGAGTTGTCAGTGGCGTGGGTGTCATGTGTAGAGTTTTCCAACTTCTCGACGATGCTGTGAATATCACACTTTTTGCTAATGATGGCGACACTGTGAGTGCGGGTGATGTTATAGCAGAAATATCCGGACCTTCTCGTGCCATACTCACCGGTGAGCGGACAGCACTCAACATTTTGCAGCACATGTCCGGTATTGCAACAAAAACGGCAAAAGCAGTTCAAGAAGTCAACAAAACTAATGCCCAAATACTCGACACGCGAAAAACAACGCCTGGTATGCGTAGCCTTGATAAATATGCTGTCACTTGTGGCGGCGGAACGAACCATAGGTTTAATCTCGCAGACGGCATACTCATAAAAGATAATCATATTCGTGCCGCCGGTGGTATCACCGAAGCTGTGCGTTGCATGGATAATGTCAGAGCTGAACGCAATCTCAACGTTGAGGTTGAGACTGAAACTCTTAAGCAGGTCGAAGAGGCACTGGAAGCGGGAGCAGACATAATTATGCTGGACAATATGTCTCTTGAGACAATGTCACAAGCTGTAAAGCTGGTAAACGGGCGCGCAAAGACAGAGGCTTCCGGCAACATGGGTGACCGGAGCCTGAATGAGGTAGCAGAGACCGGTGTAGACTATATATCCATCGGCGCACTCACACACTCTGTCAAAGCAATGGATATAAGTTTGAAGTTTGAATAAATAGTACATTTTTTCGGTTAAGCCTCATTTTGAGGTTTAACCAAAAAACACCAAAATTTTCTACATTTTGACAATGGACTGTTCACATTCAGCGAACAGTCCATGATTTGTATTCCATACGCGATGCTATCAGTCATCAGTGCTTCGGATTTTGAACAACCGGTACTAACTTGCCGGCAAATCCTCTCCGGCATCAAGTATTTCAAGTCTGCGCATCAGTACACTCTGTATTGACATTCGAGTAATAAACAGACCCTTACTCTCACCATTGAGAACGATCAAAAACTGTGTCTCACTTATTTGATAAAACTCAAGTGTTTCAGAACGCCCATCCAAAAAGTGTACAGTTACTGCATATGTCGGGGTATCGCCCGTTGGAATCGGCTCATCAGTTTCACCATTTGGAGCCAATAGCAGCGCCGCCATAAATAATCTCCGTGCATTTATTTCACTAAGTTCAACATCGTCCAGCCAACCTCGCAGAGCTTCGTGCTCCTCCTGACCGTGATCAATTTGGAAATCTCGTTCAGTTCCTTCAACGTAAAATGTCACAGAAGAAACTTCGTCTATACTGAACACCCATAGAAGGCTTGTGCGTATCTGTGTGAATGTTAAATTAATAAAGTCATACAGTCCACCCGTGTCGAACAAGACTGCATCATATCCCTCAATCATGACAAATCGCCCGCCCCTGTCATGATCAGCACTTCCAATTAAGAGCGTGCCCCCCTGCCAGTCATAGGCCGCCACAGTTAACCTGACAGGCGAATCAAGTCCATACACAGATAGATCACTTGGGCGAATGGTCTCAACACTACTCGGTCTAATACGTACAATATCATCCAGTATGTCACGTCTCACAATAGTGTCATTCGCATCAGCAACTTCCGGCTGAACTATTTGAACCTCCGATGCCCCGAATGGAAGCTCCAAAAATTCTTCCAACGTACGCATCCTCAACTCAATAACTCCACTATCACTTTCGATGATTATATTCTCGATAGCGTGGAGTGCTGCCTCATTGTCAAGATAGTCCCAGAACGGGAAAAATCCGATGTCATACATTTGATCTACCGTTCTTGTAAGCATATTCCCTTGATGGGTGCTTAATATGAATATCTCGCGACTACCGGACAAGCGGGCAAAGCGTCCCTGCCCTACCGCTTGTATATTCCCGACTTCAAATTCAATCGTAGTTCCATCATCACGATGCACCGCTACAACCATATCAGGATTATTAAGCCCAAACATTTCAAGTTGCCCATCATCTGCATCCTCTGTCACGACAGATACATCAGTCAATGCCGTTGCCATATTAAAAAGTGATCGCATTGAAGTTTGATCCCCGGGAAAAATCGGGTCAGCGGCATCTAGTTCAAATGTTCCATCTTCTGCATCATGATGGATAATAAACTCTTCACCTTCATTTGGTGAAAACGCCACGCTTACTACATTCTCTCGCATTTCATCAACCAAATCCGCTGTCGGACCGACTTCAATCTGTTGCGATTCAATATCAGCAACAGCAGGTTCGTCCCAGAACATCAAGAACGCAATTCCGGCGGATAGCAACACAATAGCAATAATACAAACGATAAGAACAGACTTCCGCATTACTTGTGCCTCCGTTTACGCCAGACCACAACACCGGCTGTCATGATAGCAAGAGGCAACAGAACAACCATCACAATAAGTATTGTGCGTGCGGCAACTGCACTTATCAGCAATGGGCTACCAACCATGTCTCTGGTTGGAATGAAAATACGCCCGCCAAACGGATTAAAGTCATGTGCAATATTTGCAATCAAAAAGCCGTTATAGAAAGTGTCACCGTACATACTCAAAAATCCATCAGCAAACAAGTTAAAGTCAGCAACTATCAGGTTTGCAAACACTTGCTCATTATCAGCATCGCGAGTAAGCATACGAGCATGATATGCAAGAACAAACGGGCCGGACTCGTCTCCCGGTTCTCTTTCAGGCGTCTCTACGCCTCCTTCACCGACCTCTTTCGCATATGAAGACGCTGAAAATGTTTGAATCAAAGGATGGACTGTAATTCCGCCACCAACATCAGTTGACCGCAATGGACGTGGAATCATCGTGCCGATACGCTGCCCTAGCTCTGTCGTAATCTCTTCTGCAGTAACAGTCGACTCTAGAGGTCCGGCTACAACTTGTGCGCCGATTATGCCGAGCTGTGGTATGTAAAGATGCTCTTCGTCTAATATTATCTTATCATTATCAATCGCTATTCCCCACTCAGCCACAAATCCTGAAAGACGCGTAGGCAAGCTTGGCCGATCATGGTTAAAAAGAACCATCATGTTGCCGCCATACATGAGATAACGTTCAATCTTTTCTATTTCTTCATCTAAAAAGTCATGCTGAGGAGCAACAGTAACCAGAACCACTGTATCTTCAGGTATCTCTTCAGTCGCCAAGTTTATTCCGGAGACAGAATAACCACTTCTTTCAAAGACTTCTGTGAACAGTGCGAGATTGGCTTCTCCATGATTTTCGATGAATGTAACACGTGCTATTTCTTCATTCAGCACATAAGTTAATGCACTTATTAACCCCTGATCAGCACCAATGCTTCTCACAGGACGTCCATGTTGATCCGCTCGATGGGCAAATAGGCTCCATACAGATATCACTGTGGCTCTTCTTTCACTTAGGAAAATAATGTCATTGCGACCCATATCTTCCAGATCTGTATATGCCGCTTGCAAAACTGAAAGAGAATTGTTATATCTGGGACCATCAAATGAATTGAGATCCGGATTTACATACTGTACTCTTATCCGCCCTCCGGTGGTTGCAGAATAATTTTGCAATATATTTACTATGATTTCTAAATCAGAATCAAATCGCCATATAGATTCTTCCGAAAGCACTATGATGTCTACAGTTTCATCTATTTCCCTTAGAAACTCTGCCGCTCTTTCATCAAGTGTGAAAACACCTGTTTCTGTAAGATCCGCCCTGATGAAGAAACGTTCAGTAAGCATACCAACAAAAACATTTAGCAGGATGATTAACGCAAGGACAACAGCAGTGATAGCGGCTCCGGTGGCTCTGGCTCTGAATTTATTACTTTTACTTTTTCTTTCTTTAACGTCTTCGACGTCTTCAGTTATGTCTATTTCTTCAATTTCTTCTACTTTTTCGACTTTTTCGACTTCTTCTACTTCTTCAATTTCCATGTTATCTTTATTGTCTTTCATATCTTAGCTCTGCCTCCTTCTCTCTAGGACTCGCGTGGTAAGGAAGATAAATACGGCACAAACAGAGATAAAGAAAATTATGGTGTCTAGCGACAACAAACCTCCGGTAATCTCAATGAAACGCCCGTAAATTGAAATGAACAAGAAAATACGCATTACAAAGACCGGCAACACTCCGCTTGCATAGAACATCATTGCAATTGTTTCGAGAAGAAAAAGTGCAATAAAGAGGCCCAGTGAGCCGACAGCGGCAATAACTTGGTTCTCTGTTAGCGACGAAATGAATATCCCCATTGCAATATATGCCGCACCCAGACAGAGGATACCAATATAGTTGCCGATAAGAGCCGGAACATTATTGGTTCCAAAAATTGATATTGTGAACGGCCAAAGAAGTGTAAGTACAAGCAGACATACAAACACAGCCAAAGACGAAAGGAATTTCCCAATTACAATCGAAGACATACTGACCGGAGTTGTGAATAAAAGTTGTTCGGTTTTCTGCTTAAATTCTTCAGAAAATACACGCATTGTCAGTATTGGTGTTATAAACATCATAACCAACAGCATAAAGCTGAATACCCCTGCAACTGATGAGGATGCACCCAGTGCATTGTTTAGATAAAAAACCAGATTAAGTACAAGAATATATGAACCTAAATATATGTAGCCTATTGGCGATGTGAAGTACGCATTAAAATCGCGTTTAAATATTGCTACCATTTAACTCTCCTCCTTGGTTAGCTTTAAGAAGATATCTTCTAGTGAATCGCTTTGCGGACGCAACATGAGCATCGGATAGTCCGCCTCTGAAAGTGTTTTGAACAAATGTTTTCTTATGTCAATACCTTTGTTGCTTTCAATCAAGAAGTCGCAACTATCAGGTTCTTTTTCGCCTAATGAATTAGCACTTTTTACACCTTCAATCTTTTCCAACAGTTCAAGCACACTATCATTCGGTCCTGCAACACGCACCATCATTGCACGCGTTCCAACCGCTGTACCTGCAAGGTTTTCCGGCTTGTCATCTGCGACAATCACGCCGTTTGTTATCACCAGAACTCGCTCACAAATCGCTGAGACTTCCGGCAAGATATGTGTAGAAAGAATGATCGTACGCTTCTTCCCCATATCCTTTATGACATTTCGAATTTCAACAATCTGCCTCGGATCAAGCCCGACTGTCGGCTCATCCAGAATTAAGACATCAGGATCTCCGATTAACGCTTGAGCCAGTCCAACACGTTGCTTGTAACCTTTTGACAGATGACCGATAACCCTCTTGTAAACATCAGTCAACCCGATCATTTCGCATATGTCGGATATATGCTTTTCCTGTGAAGGTGCGTTAATGCCCTTGAGCTCATAGACAAAGTCAAGATACGCCTCCACAGTCATTGTGTGATATAGTGGCGGCTGTTCAGGCAGATAGCCTATGTGCTTTTTCGCTTCGATGGGATTTTTCAACATATCAATTCCGGCAATCTCTACATTTCCTATGTCTGCATTGAGATAGCCGGTAATAATATTCATTGTTGTTGTTTTCCCCGCACCGTTTGGTCCAAGAAAACCAACAATTTCCCCCTCGGGAATCGTGAATGAGATGTCGTTAATCCCGCGGTTCTTGCCATAGCTTTTGGTTAGTCCGCTTACATTAATCATATTACATATCCTTTGCTATTATTTATAGAAGTTCTAACATATTGTGTCGACGTATGCCAATATGTATTAATTCTCATTGCGACGTTTGACCTCTTCATATATGGCGAGGGTCTCATTTCTCAACCTGGCACGTTCATGGGCTACATCATCTTCGATTTTGACTCTTCGTGCAACCTCATTGTCACGCCATAATGCATGCTTTGCTTCATCAACGGCGACCCTACCCTTTCGCCCCCTATGCTTATCATTCTTTTTTATACGGGAGAAAACAAAATAGAGATTTACGCCGATAATAATAAATACTACTATAAAAATAAGAGCAATCGAATTTTCCATTTCGCCACCCCCACCTTCTTTGAGATGCTCCTAATTGTAACATAAAATACGGTATATGACAATTAGACTACACAAATTATCTGTAACTATGATATAATAAATTTTAGTCACAGTTTAGCCTGCAATATAATAACTATAATTCTTTGTATTGGATTGGGAATGAGATATGATTACTGTAAATAACCTTAGTCTACAATTTGGCGGCACTACCCTCTTTTCACGTGTTGACCTACAATTTACACCCGGCAACTGCTACGGAATTATCGGAGCAAACGGCTCTGGCAAGTCATCTTTTCTAAAGATTCTCGCCGGAGAGCTCGATCAAACAACCGGTGCTGTTGAAATTAAGCCCAAAGTTCGCATGTCTGCCTTGAAGCAAGACCAGAACATGTACGATGAACATACGGTTGTTGACACCGTTATAATGGGCAACGCACAACTGTTTGAATGTGGCAAAGAGAAGGATGAACTCTACCTCAAAGAGGACTTCTCTGATGAAGACGGCATACGCGCCGCAGAGCTTGAAGAGGAATACGCAGAGCTGGGAGGTTGGGAATCCGAATCGGATGCATCACAGCTTTTGCAAGGACTTGGCATACCGACAGCACTGCATCACTCACTCATGAGTGAGATGGAACCACGCCAAAAGGTTAAGGCATTACTCGCACAAGCACTATTTGGAAAGCCCGACATCATACTACTTGACGAACCAACCAACAACCTTGACGTTGGTAGTGTCGTTTGGCTTGAAGATTTCCTCATGGATTATGAAGGAACTGTCATAGTCGTGGCTCATGACCGATACTTTCTCAATACTGTATGTACACATATTGTTGACATTGATTATGAAAAGATCAAGATGTACGTTGGTAACTACGACTTCTGGTATGATTCTAGCCAGCTCATGCAAAAGCTCATCAAAGAGAAAAACAAGAAAAACGAAGACAAAATTCAAGAACTGGAAGAATTTGTCCGTCGCTTCTCTGCAAATAAATCTAAATCACGCCAGGCTACATCTCGAAAGAA
>Ga0123355_10001131_pt1 | contig 36979 bp, 18 predicted proteins | sample TergutEmb28metaG_3_FD_89872 | JGI IMG/M metagenome (GOLD analysis project Ga0123355, IMG submission 89872) | Embiratermes neotenicus P1 segment gut microbial communities from Petit-Saut dam, French Guiana - Emb289 P1 | ecosystem: Host-associated > Arthropoda: Insects > Digestive system > Gut ...
AACTTTTGCTATTTTTCCAGAGCTCTTTGTTTGGACAATGTATAGCAGTTTTTCAATTACTTTGTATGTACATTAGTGGCCCGTTAAAGGCTATATAGGAGTGTGTTGGATGTAGTAGAAATAAATGTCTTGAACAACTGTATATATTAATTGACGTGAACTTATTTATTTGTGCTGTAGTTGGTATATAGGTTGTATGTAAATAATGCATAAAATATGTGTGTATATCCTGACTGAAAATATAATGTACATTCCACATAACAGAGAAACTTTCCAAGTCAAATAGATAGTGTGGCAGTACAGTAATATTGTTTCTTTGTGCACAGTACTTAAACAGGGATTAAGATCGCAAGTAATTGCGCCTGTTAATTGTGCTATTGGAGCCAGCATTTGTTGTATGGATACATCAGGTGGAGAATGAAACACAGAGTGCAAGGGGGAGTCTTCTGGAAACTCAAAATTGACAAAGGGGTTGTGCCATTTGTCCTTACACTTGTATTTTACAAGTCAGATGTGAAGAATTAATTTCAAAATGTAATGAATTTAGTTTAAAAAATAAGTTTGTTGTATTATGTTGTTGTTAACATTTCTGTGTAGAATCAGTAACATTTGTTTGTAAGCCACTAACAACAAACCATGAAATTACTACCACATTGATTATAAAATCCTACTTACATCCTATGATTTGGTAAGGCTTCAGAAGTAGAGCAACTTTGAAAGTTTGACAGTGTAATAAACATATTGTGGTATGTGTTATAAATTTTAAAATTGACACATTAAACCATTGTTAAGGTATACTGAAAAAGTGCCTGGATGCTTGCTTTTTTGTATACTCTTCAGTGCAAGAGGGGAGAAACCAATTCATTTTGGTTGGGCAAAGCACTAAATGTGTGTGCAATGGTACTTTATGTAATATTAATATAAAATATAAATATAAGTCTCAAGTATATATACATATTACATGGTCTGCAGCTGCAGACACCAGGTTTTATGCAGTAGACATCCCGTATGTTAAGTATTATGACTAGTTTCACATACGTACTTAGTTCAATATTTTGGCATATATTTTGTTTACATTCCTTTCTGACATATTTTGCCAGGTGTCCTCAAACCAATTTTGTTGAATTACAAATTCTATCAGCACCAACAAATGCACTATTCTGTATATTATGTATTGTACTATTAATTTGCTCCTAGATGTTATGGCACAATTGCCTTCTTCAGGGGGCTAACACCAGTATTGTTAAAATGTACAGCAATAAAATAGTTTTAGAGTAGTTTTACAGTAATTGGTAAATCGATTTACAATGCACAGAATGAACAATATGATAGTTTTGTTGAACTCTTCCCTTAAGTTTCTTGCCCAATTTCCAAATTTCATATTTCCCAACTTACTCAGAGGAACTTCATAGTGCTTCATCCTGTCCAATCTGCATAATTATACACCAGTACTTTGCTGTAATGCATACCTTCCTTCCTTTCATACTGTTTTTACCAAGTTCATGTTCTGCTTCTCTGTTAGTTGCACTTTTGGGAATATTTCATATCTTCTTACAAAATCTCCCCACAATCCCATCTCTGGATTTTCTTCTACCACATGGCCATTTTAACTATTTTTGGTCTTTAACTGTAATATTGTTACTTTAATAATAATTTATAAATTTTTCACCCAGGTAATGTGTTCCATGAGATGTATGTTATGTTATAGAACTTATGACAAAGCCTTGTTTGAATGTATAGGGTGCACAAAGGATTCATACTAAATATGATTTTATTTAGAAGGTTTGTTGTTGTAACTTACAAATGAGAACTATAACACTAAATATGAGATCTTTCAAGTGGCACTTAGCCCTTTTCCTGACTTTTTATTCCAACCCTGGCTTTATCAGCTACAAATTAATTTGTGTGAAAATATATATATAAAAAAAAAAAAGGAAATGTATTGTGGGAAAATATAAATCTACTATCCGTTATACTCTACACAGACTATTACAAGAAATGTCAAAGAATGTAAAAAACAAAGATGCAACTCGCAGCATGTGACTATAATGTGCCAGTAAATTTACATTGATGCCAGAAGGCTTTGAACAGTGAGTAGGAAGGCTTAATGTTTTCACGTTAACAGGTTTTTTGTTGAAAAATATTATATATGTGTAATATTTACATTATTGCATTTTCTTGCATATTGCAAGGATATTGCAATGGAAAGCCATATTTGTTTGTACTTTGTAAGTGCCTTATTTTCAACATATGATACTCTTATTTTCACTTTGTGATAGAACCAAAACTTACATTTTGTTCAAGTTGTGGGCTGTTAACCTTCTTGCAAAGTTGACTGAGCTGAGCCTTCAGTATTCCAGCAGTTCACTAGGATATGCTGCAGACACAATAGGTGTAGGAAACAGTTCCTGGTGTTATTTTGCATTGTAGGTGCTGTGTAATTCTTTGGCACATTTAAATTGCTTGTGTCCCTTCTGTTAATTGTTTTCTGTGCTTAGTGTTCCAATCTCAGGCAATTTTCAGTCTTGTGGCATTTAATTTGTCTATTTCAACAGGTTTATTTTTCATATTTTAATATATAAAACCTCTTGCCTGGCCACATCATGAAAATGAAGTATCTTTTTACAAAATAACTTGTGTTTGAAGTTAAAAAATCTTATTAAAGGAATGGTTCTATCTCGTGAACTGTTGCAGTATAATTGTACATCACTGTTGGCCATAGTATATACATGTGTGGGTATGTGCCTGTCATGGCACACACATGATGTGTGGTTTACTTTCATACTTTTTATTTTACTGCACATACAGTCTTTGGATTTCCCCCCTCCCCTGCCCAATTTGTGCATCCGATTTCAAAACTATAACAAACTGTGATAGTGCCAGAGGTATCGACATGTTGGTAAACACTAGGAATGAGAGGTGACATTTCCTGTGACCAAATAAATAATATTTACACATTCATTTGTCATTTTTGAGTTTCCTCTCTAATCACCGCGTGAACGACATTGTTCCTTCATCTGTGTGAAATGTAATATTAGTATATGTTAACCAATGCTGTTAATATGTTAAGAACAGAGGTTTAATGTTCATAACAGTTCATTCTCTTTCCTCTAATGTGATCGCTTCACTGTGTAGGAACCACACACTGCCTAACACACTTGGGTTGTATTTATAGCTTAGGATTTTATAAAGGGTGCAAGTTTAAATAATTAAGATTCTGTCTTCTGGAATGTGGTACATTGTAGTTTGTTAGATCATTACCATTGTTTTGGAGGAATGTACTGCCTTCATCTTTAGGGTTGGAAGTTTCAAGAATAAGACAGTATGTTTTCCAAAAAAGCCGCTGCATATTACCAAATTGCATGATGTAACAGAATGTCGGTGTATGTGAACCAGACTACTCAGCATCATATCCCGGAAGATCGTAATTGTAATACTCACCATGAGAACCTCAAATCACACAAATACAAGAAACTTTATAAACTATAATTTGTGTTACTATATTGAAATGTAAGATTGGGGGTGGCTGTACCCCAGAAGTGGGGTAAAGTGCCATACAAGAAGAAGAAGAAGAAGAAGAAGAAGTATTGAAATGTAAGTCACAATGAAGTCAGCTTTAGGAATTCCCCACATGAAATGCTGGGTTGATGGTTCCTGTAATAGAGGAGAAGGTTTGTTTCTCTGCCATTAGGTGAAGTGTCTTTTGACATAAATGTAGTACAGATTGCTAACTAGTACGCAGATTCCTGGTGGTTCCTGTTCTTACCACTGATGCTAACATTATTGCTTCCATCTTCAGTGTAGAAGCGTTCATAACCAAAAATGTGAGAAGAGTCGCTTTTTGTCATAATACAAGGTGTCTTAATACATCCAAGCCTGAAAGGAAAGGTTTACTTTTGTTCATGAAATTACAGAATTTAAAACAATAGGTAATTTAAATAAGAATCCCTAGGAATGGAGCTTTGTTCACAAAATCACAAACTGTCTATGCAATATTTTTACTGGTTGTTGTTTTTTTTTTTTTTAATTATCCTATACCCTTTTCTCCGTATTTTAATTGTTATCGTTGGGATAATCTTGTGTCATGAAAGATCTGCAGTCATCAGCCTATATTGTAATTAGTAATACTCTCATAGTAATACATGTACCACGTATTTATATATACTTTACATATTGCTTTCATATCTCATGAATTTGCTACTTACCTTATTTAAGAAGGTTAGTCAAGTGGTGTGAAATGTTGTGCTAGGTGCACCTTGATACACATCCCATGTTCAGTTTTGAAATGTCTCTCTTTGTTACAAAGTGCCACAGAGACATTTGTTTGATGGTAATGATCTAAAACCAGCAGTATTTTAAATAGCCATGAGATGAAGCTTTAGTACACCAGGTACCTGATGGTTATATCAAGGGTTATTGTACATTTAATTGGTACAGTGGTCATTAAATTATTATTAAAATGGGTTGCCTTGAATTCACCATGAAAGTGCTATGTAATAGGCAACAGTAAGTAATTGCATACAAGCCTGGCAGGAGAGATGGGGTTCAGGAAGGCAGGCATGGAGGTAACATGAAACTGTAACAGGTTACATAAACTGATGCTAACAAGATGATGATAAAGTCATTACTGTCCATGAGTTTGAAGAACATTAAGCTTATGTCATCATACACATTATGTGACATTGTATGTGCAGAGTAATTTTATATTACGTGGTAAATGATGTGTATATTCTGTAAGGGATTTCAATTTTTCTTAAATTTATTTGGAGATGGTGAGGGGGAACTGCATTAAAATAAGGGTGGACAACTCCTCAGAACATTATGTGGGAGGGGTTTGTCTTGACTAGTGTTATTGCATGGAATGGCCATCAAAGAAAAAAAAATGTGCATCGAAGGATATAGCATGGACCAGCCTGATGACTGCACAGCAAGTTTGATTATAATTACTGCACTTTGTTTGACTCAGTTCCTCAAAGTCTGTGACACATGATCCTGTAAGTAAACCAAACCATGTATGTGTTGAAGATTTTATGTTTCTTTGTACATTATCCACCGTATTTTATTTTTGTGGTTTGTTTTCCAAAGCTGTACATTTTATTTGCAATTTATTAAATAATGTAGTCATTGCATTTTTTCTTTTTTTGTGTAATAGCATTAATGGGACTCCAAAGATCAAGTTCTTTAATGTCTGGCACCCAACCAAGTTTCCTATTATGGTCTTCATATTATAAGTTGTAACATGCCCTTGAAGATTGCTGTATTCTGGGATGTGATGTCATATAGTTTGTTAGAAGTATGTCAACATTTAGGAGGAATCTGTTTCCACCACCATCATGGTTGATGATGGAGGTGGCATTTTCCTTTGAAATACCATTCACTTCTTCCATGCATATGGCATCACATCCCAGAATGCAGTAACCTTCATAGTCACTGCCATGATGATCTCAGATGTCATGACATACACTTCATTATCGTAGGCGAGCTGCATATTTTTATGGGCAGTGAATGATATTGTCTTAGAAACGACAAGTTTATCAGAATGTTTCATTAACGTTGCACAATTTTTAGGTGTATTCACAAAATTGCAAAGACTGACTATAGGTTCGTCCTGTCTGTCCGTCCGTCCGCCCATCTATGTGTCCATTCCCATGGACAACTTGGCTTCTGTTTGATGGATTTTCATGAAATTTGATATTTGAGGATTGTCCAAAAATCTGTTGAGAAAATTCAAGTTCAATTAAAATCTGACAAGAATATCAGAAGACCTATGCACATTTATGATAATGTATCACTGAATTTTTCCTTGAATGAGAAATGTTTTAGACAAAAGTTGTAGAGAGGATCAAAACATGTATTCTGTGGTCAGTAACTTTTTTTCCCCCCCCTGAAAATTGTGCTGTTTATGAAATAATGTGGAATAATGTGGTAGCTCCAGTAGGCCACAAATGGGGATGTAATAAGGTGCATGTTCTTTACATGCTGGATAACTGAGGCTACAGACACACACTTGGAATATTTAATACTTACTGCTCTTCCTTGGCAACAGTGGTTACTCAAATGCACCTCAATGTTAATGTTGTACATACAGTGGCTGCTATCAACTTGCTTTGCAAAATTTTATCATCCAAATTTAATACACCCGGGGTATGCTGTCCCCATCTTCATGGTCTGTAACTTCTATGCACGAATCCTGAATACTGGGGCAACAAGTGTTTTCGAAATGTCGGTAAGTGTTTACCACATGGTGTCATATCTCAAAAGAGTTGAATCTTCATTAATGTTATGGTGAGAACGTCATATTTTACCTGTCCACAGTGATTTAGACAACCACAAATTTCTTCCTTTGTAGGGTATGTTAACCCTTAACATATGGATGGGTTACCGTTTAAATGCACATCCTTTTCATTCAAAAGCGAAGACATTGTCCTGCCATGGGCATTTCAGTTGAACAGTTCCTGGTGTAGCAGAAACCTGACATTTAGAAGGCCATACATTAAAGACAAATTTTCTGTGTTAAATATTTTCAGGGTCATTTTCCTTTAATTCTTGCTTGATTACAAATCATTAAAGAGAATTGCACCAGATAATTGTAAATATAAGGCCATTATAACACAGAAAATAACACAAATGGATGGAATTTCTGGAAGCAAATTTTTTAAGCAACCATGTGTGAAGAAAATTTGCTGTTTGGTCCATGACTTGTTAAGTGTTACTGTCATCATACTTTATGTCTAATCCAAAACAGTGTTTATAATGACTGTGCTTATTATAGTATAATATGTGGCTGCATTTGTATTGAAAAATTTATCTGCTCCTAACCTCATTTTGTTATGTACGTGTATTTGGAACATCCACATGTATGCCTGGTTTTCCCCACACCAATAAAATATGAACACTTATATCCAGTGGGAGACATTTATGCCAGTGGTGGTTACAGCCAGATATTTTAATCCTCACTTCTGGCTAAAGTGATGTGAAATTATGTTTATATGTGCCTTGTTCATTAGTATCATAATTTACAGTAGCTAAAACTCTGAAGGAGAAATAGCGCTGTGCTTACATAACAAGTATACGTCAATATTCACAATCACATACAACACTTTGCCTTGCTATCATATATTACTTGGCGACTAGTATAATAATTGATGTATTTCCTAAGTTTGTTTGTAAAACAGTGAAGGTGTGCATTTTTTCAGGCTGTTTCCGTCTGTGTACACGGTATATTCAATGGGTACCAACATTTTGGGTAAACATCCTGCCTCTCTTCTGAGGGCCATAGTGAGTAGGGTAAAAATGTGGTATGTTTCCTACAAACATCTTTTCTGTATGAAGATAAGTTATTTAGTAATACAGGAAAAAAAGGAGCTTCAAACATTTAGTTGCTAGGTGTAACTTCACTGTGTACAAGTGAGGAATTTACTTTGCAAGGCATTTAAAGCATAAAATACCCACTTATGATTATGTAATACTTTTCCTAACCTTTGTGATGATACCAGTTTACAAATATACTAGCAGGCTGTAGTATGTACCCCAGAGATACTGCACATTTCTGAATGAGATTATATGAAGCCTGACTGTTCTGACACTGTAGGAGTGAACTGAGGAAATGTATGAGGGAGTTACACTCTGTTGATGTAGCATGATTCTAGGAACATTAATTATTGGACTTGGAGGGTAATAGAAGTTTTATTCATGTTCAAATATATTTTTAGGCACATTTTAAAAATTGTGAAAACTAATTATTAACTTCATCATGTCTGCCCATTGGTCTGTCCACATGGTACAACTCTGCTGCCACTGGATGGATTTTCATGAAATTTGATATTGGAGAATTTTTTTAAAATCTGTCCAGGAAAATTCAAGTTTCAATAAATATTGGCAAGAATAATGGGTACTTTACATGAGGACCAATATACATTTTTCATCATATCTTGCTCAGTTGTTTTTAGAATGAGAAATTTTTCAGGCAGAATGTATAGACAAAGTCAAAACAAACATTTTATGTTCAAGAATCCCCCCCCCAAAAAAAAAAAAATCTCGCCATTTATGAGATAATGTGAAAAAATGTGGTAGAGCTGGTCAGGCAACAGATGACAGTATGGTGCATGCTCATTGCATGCTGAATACCTGTCTACACATACACACTCAGATCATGTAATATGTATTGGTCCTCCACTGCAACCATGGTTGTACAAACGTGCCTCATTGTTATATTATACATACATTGCCTGTCTTGTTCATTAATGATTAGAAGTTTGTGGTTTTTTTTACCCCCCTGTTGGGGGGTAGGGTAAGCCTGAGTACCTTGGTGCCGTTGTCATTCCTGGGCCTATTGTACCAGCCCTGGATGATAGGTGGATCAGTATGGATTATCAGTGGAATGATGATTGACAGGAAGAGTAAATTACTTGTAAAGAAACTTGTCCTAGTGCCACTTTGTCCATCACAGATTCCACATGCACTTAACTGGGATTGAACCTGGACATTCTCTGTGAAGAACCAATGACCAATTGTCTTAGATGTGGTATGGCCATCCAGATTACCCCTTTGTTCAATTACTGAATGAAGTCTTTCTTTGCTGACACTATACAATAAACATATTGTAAATCTGCTAGATATATCTTGCCAATTTGAGGTGTGGCTTCTAAATAATTTCATATATTAACATGTTGTATCATAGGCTTACATCTAGAAACCTGTGAACATTTTCTGTAGAGCTTATGATGTCCTTAGGTATTATGCATTGTTTGAAAGACATATTGCTTTTTTATGCAAGCTTTGTATGTAAATGTTACATGAATGTGTCGTGTATGAAATTTTGTCCATTTGTTAAATCTATAATTTTAGTTTTTAAGTAATTTCTGTCCAAGTCCTTAATATTTAAATCACTGTGAATGATTTGATCAAGTATATCATACAGAGTGTCCCATGCCTTAGGGTCAGTATTACAGGACCTCATTCTACAGGTAATTCTGAGTCGGAAATGTTATATATGCATGGATCTGACTTGCAGTGTTATTTACATTAAATAGAATAAGGTAGATAAAACAATGTTTTCTTTGTTTAAGTAATGTACTTTATTGTAAAAAGAGAGGTACATTGTTATTATCACATATTTTTAGCCATGTTTTTGTATTCTTTGAATTGAACTATCTCATCAATGTATACACAGTTTTCATATTATCAGATGTAGGCCTTCACCAATTATATAAGCTTGAACTCTTTGATAATGGCCCAGGTGGGCTAATAAATATTTGAGTTGTATTAAAGATAGTTAGATGTTCCCAGTAACAGGGTAAGTGGTTGGTTATTTGATTTTCATGACCTATGTAGGATGTACACAGTAGATTTGTAACTTTAAAAAATAGTACACACCTAGTAACTGTTGTAAATCAGAGCCATATGCATATGATATTTATGACTCAAAATTACCTCTGGAATTAAGTCATATGGTTGTGACTTTTAAGTCCTGAGAATCTAGTTAAGTTCACATGAATTGGTATGCATGATGGACATTGCCCATCATATAATTTTTATTATATGTGGTAGCAAAACATCCATTGTCATTAGAGGGGAGAGTAGTCTGTACGGGAAATGGATAATAGGCCCAACATGATGATGGAGACATTTTCTGAAATGTTGTTTTCCTAATGTATAATGTACAGTGTATGTATGTCAGTTTAATATCACACCCTGATCACAAACTTTCAGATGGAACTTAAAATGTTTGTTAAAATTATAAAATCTCATAGAAATTTTATTTGTACATGGCCGTGGGATGAAACTGAGTCTCTTGGTAATGCAGCTGGCCCTGCTGGCCCGTGATAGTAGATGAGTATGAAGCATAGCTGGAATGATAATTGGCAAGAGAAAACTGAAGTACTAAAGAGACCTGCCCCAGCACCAGTATGTCCTCCACAAATCCTGCATGGACAGCATTGAGATTGAATGTGAGCCTTCACTGTGAGAAGCTGGTTTCTAACTGCCTGATTTATGTTGCAGCAAACTCCTGCAAAAATTTGTATTTTGTAAGAAATTATAAAAATGTCTCCTACAGGATGCTAGTGTGATGGAATAGAACATCGTCTCACTGAATGGATACTTCATGTTTTCTCTGTTGTAATTAAAGCATGAAAATTTAGTGGTTTTACTAACATAATGTGTTTGTGAACTTTTTCTGCAGAAGAAAATCATGATTATGATCTGTTTGGCGATCCTTGGGGTCATCTTGGCTTCAACAATTGGAGGATATTTTGGATTGTAATGTGATTCATGGTAGGTACAGTTATTTTGTACGTGTTATTTCTATTATTTTAAATTATGTTTAGGCTTAATCTCTATAAAATTATATTACAAGAAATCAGTAGGTATATTATATCATTCACTTAAGTACCATAATTGTCTATGAAAATAAACCCAGAAATTTTATCCCAAGTAGAGATTAGAAGAAATAGATTGTGTTTAATGCATAATGTAGAGCTTCATGATCTGTACTTCTCATCGCCTTTTGTTCAAGTGATCAAAGCAAGGAGGTTGAGATGGGAGAGAGGAGAAATGCCTACAGAGTTTTGGTGGGGTAACCTGAAGGAAAGAGACCACTCAGAAGACATGCGTAGATGGGAGGATAATAGTAAAATGGATGTTAACTAGTGTTCTAGTGAACTAGAGGATTCATCTGACTGAGGATAGGAGCCAAGGGTAGGCTCTTGTTTACATGGTAAAATGCTGGGAATTTCTTGAGTAGCTTATGAATTAGGACTCTGCTCCATGGAGATAGATATAAGAATATATGATATTCCAAATTAGAATTGAATAGCAGTGGAAGCTCATTAAGTGTCCTTCCATGAGGAGTAGAATTCTGAAATTTGTAAAGAAGAATGGATTCACTATTGCTGATTAGAAAAATTGATATACAGCAAAATTCCTTCAATCCAACTTGCACAGGACTGGACATGCGGAATTGTCAAATATTCTGGATTATCATATGTTACCTCTATTGACCAAAGTTTTTACAGGTAATTTTTTGTTCCTGGTCCATTACTTGACCTGTACAATTAATTAGGGAAGTATTTCATTTAGATATTTCCTTCATATGCTGGTTTAGGGTCATCAGGGTTCTCTTCTTAGCTGAAAAAGTTGATGGAGTAGGAAACATGGGTTAAGGAGAACCATGATGCTTCGAGGCCTTCTTGAACATGTCCCTGAGATTTGTCTGTCCCAGTGATTAGACTTTTTCCTTGTACAAAGCAAGACTTCCAGTCTTGGGATTACTCTTCTTAAGTACCAGATTATCAGGATTTAAGAATTATAAGACAGGTTAAAGGAATTCTTGCTGCAATTTATATTGGCTATTTTGTGTAGATAATGGGAATGTTATGTACAACATGATGTTTCTGGTTCTCTTTCTTTTGTTTAGAAATCTCAAGGCTTAGTGGACCCAAACTGATTTTTTAGTTTTTCTGTACAATTTTTCAAACACATTTCTTTCTTGTAAATATTAAGCAAGTTGTGCTGACTATATGCTCATAAGAGCATGTCTTTACTTATCCATTATTGTTGGCTGATTTAAACCAAATGTTGAATGTGCAGACCAATTTTAGTACATATCCCACTATAAAATTCTCTGTGCTTCTTGGATTATTACATGCAGATGCAAACAGTGAAACTGATACAGTTTTGCAACATTGATGTAAATGCACCAGATAAGTTACTCTTTTACTGTGGTAATCTTTGTTTATTACAGGTTGTGGAAACATGTTGAGGTCATCTTCGATCAAGTGAACAAGTCAGTTTCAGAATGTAACGTCTCCCACTGGCTGCACTGGTGGTTATGCATCAGCAGAGTCATGTATTGTTTACACAACACAAGTTCTTGTTTAAGGTTATGTTGTTACAAGGAAGAAGTTGTAATTATTGGCATACTTTTCCAATGTAAATATAATTTAACTCTTTTGCAGATAAAATAAGATTAAGCTAAATGATGGCAAGCACATTCCTACCTGTCATGTTAGCTTCTTGGTGCTGGGTGGGTAGTAATATGAGCATCTGAAATTGTGTAACATAGTGGATCTAGGGGAAACCACAATTTGACATGTTCAGTAATTCATACAAAGGTGCTTCTTGAAGTCAGGGACATTATATTAAAATCACAAGCCCATGTGAAACTAAAAGGGTACATTACCCTAGTGGGACACTGAGATCCTCTGTTACTAACAGTGAATGTTGAACAGTGATATATAACATACATTCTGGCTTTATGTCATGGGTACAAGATGCTTGCAATGCTTTCTCCTATTTTATCCCTGTTTGCCAATGAGGCAACTACTGTCTTAACCTATTCGAATCTGTAAGCATGCACATGGCTCATGCTACAGGCCACGATTACCACAAGCATTCTTTTACATAAAATTTGAAGCATTGCTTGAAGTCTTTCATTTAGCATCTGTGAGTGACATTGTGATAATGTGTGGTCTATAAAATTATTGTAGAAGTAGTGGGTGACATTGAGAGACTGGTGAACCTTTGTAGTAATTCACTGATGAATATCCTTAATGTTTGTGATCACTTCTCCTAGGTTGGGCTACCTGAAGCAGGGAGGGATGCGGATGGGCTAATTCTGATGCTCAAAACATCTTAGCTTGTGTTGGCAGTGTGAACATAACAAGTTTCCCATTATTCCAGTAGAGCATCTACACCCTGATGGATGTTTCTTGCTTGTGATTATACCCATCTGGGAGGGCAGCATGCATCAGTATAACTTGGGAATAGAATTGGCTTCAAAGGTCTGCAGCCACTATTTGGCCACACATCACGGAGGAGGGTGGCTCAGTTTGATAATTTACAGCTGATTCAGTAATGTATTTATTGTTATATGCATTTAGTCATTTGTACTGAAGTGAAACCATATGAATGCATTATTTATTTAGTTATTAATTAATTAATTAATTTTTTATTCAAAGAGTGGTGAGGGCATGATGAATTCAGCTGACTTTATGAGCCTGAATGTAAACATTTTGCAGTAGCAATAATATAAGGTGTATAGCATTCATTTTTCCCCACACGTGATATATAGTTGCAGATAATTGAATTTTTGTTAAATAATGATTATATAGGGAACTAATAATTGTGAATGTTAACTATAGATAGGTTATTTAACAAGTTGTACAGAACAGATATTATAATATTGTAGTTATGTGGCAAACATTATATTTCACACACATTTTGGAAGAAAAATATGTTTATTGCAGATTTTTCTTGGCTTCTCTCTTGGTGTGTAAAAATGTGTTTTTGTATCGCCTCTTGGGCAGAAATGGTCATGTTAGTGTGTTATATACAATAACTTCAACATGATTCACTTCATCAGAAGTGAACTTATAGCAGAGACTGAGAGGTGATGCATAGTTTTTGTAAAAACACACAAAAACGTATACATATATCCAATTCTTCAAATTTCAAGTAAATTTTGTAATCTGGAAGTTGCTACTATGTATTGGTGTAGTAGGATGGAAGCTAACTCTGTTGTTACCACACACACACACACACACACACACACACACACACACAAACACACACACACCTAGGTTAGATCAAAGGGGAGAGAGAATTCAACTTAAAAATAGGAATTGACTTTTTGTATTATCCTTACTATAGTGTCAGACATTTAAAAAAATGATGTGCACAATCAGCATCTGTTGAAAGTCTCCTTGGCCTAATGTTTACAAACTACTTGAAATTTTCCAACGATTTATTTACAAGCCTATACAGTCGACTGTTACAATGAGTACTAATGTGTTAGTGTTTGATTTTCACCCCAACATAAATGTAATTACTGTTAAAAGTGTTGATGAGGTACCCTGCAATCTACACTGAGTACCACTAAAGCATCAGTACCCCTTCTGACCATTGCATAAATATACCATAGAGACCCTTTTTGATATTCCTTCATTGAATTTAAAATAATTTCAATGACACCAAGTCAATGTCAGGTTCATATTTCCTCCTATTTTGTATAAGTTTTCATGTTTTGTGACATGGATTGTTCAGATTGTAGTCTTCTGTGTTTTGATATCCTGTGGTATTGTAGATTGTAGGTTGTAGGTTGGCACTAATGTTTCAGAGGAATGTGCTGCCTTCAGCTGCATAGTTAAAGTAATTGTACTGAATTCAACACTTGGTATATTGACAATATACATATTGGAAATGGTAAAATTGAGAAACTAGCATGCAAAGTGCATTTTCTTCAGCTTTTCCATTTCACAGTTCCTGTTGGCCAGGACCAGGCTATTTTCCCTCTCCTCTTTCTGTAGTTCTGGTTGGTCACATTTCTAACAACTTTTCCATATAATCTAAACACATCCTTGCCCTGATCACTTTGTCATCAACTTGAACCCTTATCCTTTAACCCTGAAGATGGAAGCAGCATGTTCCTCTGAAATGCTAGTGTAAACCTACATAACCACTCAGTGTAAAAACAAGGAAAACTACTATCTGAAGACTGCTCCATTTAGGCCTTTCCTCAGTTCAATGTTCAAATCCACTGCTCCCCAAAGAAACCTTAAATGGATGTTTAACTGCAGTGCTTTATCATTTTAGATGTCTTTATTCAAAATTCCCTGTACTGTGATAACATGGTGGTGGTGATGGTGGTGGTGGTGGTGGTACTTGCCCCAGATATTTGCTATGTTTTTTAACATCTTTATATTATTCTGTTCTTTTTATGTGTTGTTTTGCTGTATGAGATGTCATTATGAGACATAACCCAATAGTATGGACATTTTGATCAGTTTTCTGCCATAGTGTTCTATTCATATAGTTGTGTAATCTGTGCTTATATGACTAATGTATACATGTAAGCATACATGTGAACAGAAGGTTCCACACAGGTGTTTCTGTTTGTGGATAACTGATGGAGGAGTTAGCATTCCTGGATTTCACAAAAATTGCCATTTGTGTTATTATTGTGAGTATTACTATGTTACTGTTTGAAACATTTGAGTCATGTAGTTCATTTAATAAGTAACTAGGCTACTGGATGGATGACTGGAAAACTGGGGTTAAATTCCTGGTGGGGGTGCAGATGTTTGTCTTCCACTGTGTTCATACCAGCTAGGGGCCACTCATCCTTCTAAACAATAGGTAACAGGGAAATCTTTACCAAGGGGCAAAGTGGCCAGGGTGGGGTGCTCTTAAATCACCTCCATCTAGTGTTCGAGGTTAAACACTAGAGCTATACCTCCACAAGAAGACAAGGGCTTGTAGTGGACTGTGAGGCCAATCCTGTACCTTTTGTTGTTTGAAGAAATGGAGAAATTGTTAACAAAATTGCATTGTCCTTTCTAGCACACACTTTATTTATAGTTTACTCAAGCTCACTGTTCTCTTTATGTGCCTTTTTTGACATTATTTGGCTTAATCCAGTAGATAATAACAGTTTCATTGTATTGCATAAAGTTGCCAAGACAGCCTGTTGCTGTCATGCAAGAAGTTTGAATAAAGACCACGAGATCATAGAGTAGCCTGTTGTTGCATAGGAACTTCTTTTGTGTGGTGTAACAGTCACCAAGCCTGAGTGGATCTTTCTTTCAGCTCTGTCAGTCCTGATTGTAACACAGATCTGTGTGTTGATGAAGGACATGTTTCTTAAAACTTCGAAGCTCCTGTCTTCCGTGTGTGACTGCTGGTACCAGAGCTTCAACTGTCACAATATAATAGTCCAGTGCTGGTTAGTTTGTTGTAAGTCAGTTTGTGATTCTTTTTTTCCATTGTAGCAATATATTGTCATGGTTAAAGTGCTGGTTACTGATTTTGTGCGAGCAGTGAATGGAACATTAGAACTGCAATATGAAAATTTATTAACATGCTGTTCCACTGTACAGTCAGTATTCTGCTGAGGTAAATTGGGTATAATGTTGGTGTGGACAGTACAGTAAAATATAGTTCAGGCAACACAGAATGTTTTCTAATTGTAAAATAATAATAATAATAATAATAATAATAATAATAGTGAGTATAGTCAGAAATGTATTTTTAAGTTTTTAACTACATAAATGAAACTAGTTCATCAGAATCGGAGTATTTATTAGGATCATTCCTTCTGTTTCTGCTTAATTTATTTGTAAAGTTGCTATTCGAATCAGTCTTTGCTGTTTTTCTAATTTTCATTACAGTTTTCTTTTGTTGGTTCACATTAATCAGGATATAATTAAAGTTTGCACTTTGTCATAAGCTATACTGCATTGTTTCAGCATGATGTCAGTGCTTATATACTGTCTTCTGGAATACTAATCCTAAAATACATTAAGTGTTTTTGGTCAGGTACTGGAAAGGAATATTTGTGTTCCCTGAATTTAGTATTTCTGCATCATTATGAAACTACAGCAGAAGTTTTACAGTGATTTAGCAGCTTGATTATTCAGTGGACTACCACAGTTAGAAAGTTCCATTCATTTATCTGCATTCAAGCAAGATTACAATATTGTCACTGACTTTTTGACACCACTGTTGGTATTGTCAGACTATTTAATTAAACAACAAATAAAAGTTCAAACAACTGCAGTATCAAAAGGTTGGACATTTACAGCAGAGCATAATTTTGACTGAGGTAAAGCTAGAATGAGGTGAAATATGAAGTCATTAGCTTTTGTGGGAGCTAGTAATTTTATTATTTGATTAATGAATGACAAATAATAGGGAAAATGAAATTTATGTACTGGTACACATGTAGTGTCTGAATGTGCCGTGCTTCCGACTTCAAGTAGAAAATGAATAAATGAGTCCTTTATGTTTTTGGAGATCACATTGTGGTCTGTTTAATAATGTATGTTGAGTGATAATTTCTGTACAGTTTTGTAGTATTGTTTGAGTGTTTCTGCAGAAACAAAGAGTGACAGTACATTTCATATCAAGCATCAGTTGCCTGTGGAGGAACTGCAAAGCTCATGAGTTTTAACATTTGACCCTTTCCCGTCCTCTGCCAGAATGTGTCTGGTATCAAACTTTGCCTGTTCAAGCCCCCTGTTGGGGGCCACTTTATAAGCATGTGCAAACTGCTTATCTTTGCCCTCTACCTTCTTTGATATATATTCTAGTACTTCACTACAGTAACACTAGATGGCAGGCATTCTATATTTTCCTATACCAAAGTGTCTTTTTCAATTTTTGTACAAATTAATTTGTAACTGTTAGATGTGAGATTGGGGATAGAAGGGAAGGGAAAGGGTTAATATGCTCTGTTATGTAGATAGATCAGCAAGTGTAAGTTTACAACCTTGTTCTCTTTTGAAAACAGTTATGTAATAGTTACAGCACATGTGAAGGCTTTGCAGATTTCAAGCACATTAATTGCAATGTTTTGTGTGTAGGTTTTAGCTAGTTTTGTACTATATAATAATTAGAATTGAAGGATTAACAAAACATGAATGAAATGTTTTATAGTAAGTATTTTTTTGGAAAAGGAGTTGTAAAGGAATGTATGTGAGTGAAAGCAAGAATGCATGCTGTACAACACTGTAAGTTTGAGCATCATATTCTGAGTGGACCCTGATTATTGAATGACACATTACACCACTCAAAGTAGACTTGCCAGACAAGAAGTATGGCTGTAAGAATAAAAGCATTAACACACAATCTAGTTAGAATAATCAGCAGAAAAGAATCTTGTGTGTCAGTTTTTCTGCCAAGAACTCTTTAAATACATCACAGCATGACTGCATCCATTTGAATTGATGTGGTTACAAAAGCTATAAAAGTGAGGCTACATTATCTAGATAGGCTGTACATCTGAGGTATTTCTTAGGTAATCTGATGTCTGTGGTAGATTGAAAAATTCTTAGTATTATATATTATATATGAATGTTTTACTGCCTGTATATTGAAACTTGAATGACTTTAAATCTTCTGATTTTGTTCCTGTACTGTTGTGTGTTCTTGAAACTGTACAAACAAGGCAATATTATTAATAACTTCTCCCATAATCATTACTTTTTTGTGAGGGGGGAGGGAGGGAGGCAGAGCTGTGGGCTGCATCTCAGCAGGCAGTCCACAAGTGTTGGTTGTACATGTCAGTTCACTAACATCAGTTGCTTCTTTACAGCATACAGGTTTCAAGAAAGTTGGTGTGATTGATGTGTTGATTTCTTGCTGGGACATTATTGGATTGTTTGCCAAAATTAAATTTTTTACTACTCAAACCATGGTAATATTCTGCATTGGTAATATGTGGTGTTTGCAGCTCTGCCAGCTGGTGTGAAGTGACTGAGTTTACTAAATGGAGATGATGACACCATTTTGAAATTGCAGCATTCTTTCATTCATTTATTGATTCATTTGAGACACAGCACTGAATTTCGTTGATACTAAGTTTTCTTTTATATTGCAAAAAGTGCCTATCCCAGGCCTGTCAAATTCAGAACAGAGTGCAGGAAAAATCTGAAATCCAACAAGCAACTGTGGGATGCAGCATGTAATGTCACATTCTCTCGTCATTCTTCATGTGTAAATTTTTCATTGTAGAAAAACACGAGGATGTAAAGTATTCTTCGTGTTTAATTTTACAGGTTTTTTTGGTTATATTACGCAATAAAAGTAATACATTCATGTCTGTGAAAAGTTACTTAATTAGTGACTGACTGAGCAAGTAACACACTTTCAGAACTATTTATTTTAATTTCATTGGCTGTAAAACAAAAAATTAGTAAAATGTGCTAAAATTGAACATATTCTCAATTACCAAGTGATTTGGAAGTGATAAGTGAAAAAGTAGGATAACTTACTCCAGAAGTGTGGTTGTGACAATTCTACATTAAATTACTGTAAATAAAATATGTACCTTTATCTTTTTTAGAAAACGTACCTTAACTTCTACCCCTTACTACTTATTTCTGATGGGAGGTATGACTGAGGATCAAAACAATATTCAGGTTGATAACTGTATGTAAATATAAAGATTTAATGTAGGAAGGAATAGTGTGGGTAGACAGGTCTTGGCAAACAAAAAGGTTTTCATATTCCACAAGAATGTCTGCTGTTGTGTTCTGGAAGAAGTACAGTAAATCTTTATAAATATCTAAACATGGGCAGGCCACATCAGAATTATCTGTGGGTTGCATGTTTCACAGTCCTGGTGTATGCTGTCTCATACATACTTCCCTCATAAGTTAAGAGTTTTCTATGTGATTTTAGGCTTCTGACATGGTGTAGATGAGATCTTTGCTCTTCTGGTATGTGATGCAGCACTGATTGGTATTTAATTGCTGACATTTCAGAACAGGCTGTCGGCCCCACAACATCAGTAACTAACTAACAATTAATGCTGCATTACATACCAGAAGAGTGAAGACTTAAATTTTTTTTTTTTCTATTAGAAATGGTGTGCCAAATTTTATACATACTTGGAAGTGCTTTTTGAAACATAATTTTAGTTTTCACCAACCAACAGTAGAAACGTACTCTTGTACAAACCCAAAAGAAAAGGGGATTTTATGATGGTAAATATTACCATATTTGCCAAAGGCCATTGAATTTAAATTCACTGATTTTTTAATTCTTCAGTGTTTACTTCTGAGATCATGGACAAAGAGCAAGTGGATTTGTTTAGCCTTGTAATTGCACCAGAACTGTGATTTGTAATGCCAGCCCTGCACTTCTTCGGACATATGTAAGGAGACCAGAGTATCAACTTAAAATGGATTTCTTCAATCCTGCAAATGACCTCTTGTTAGGATTATGGTCCTGTGTGGTATGATGCTGTTTAGTTTGGTAGACAGATGCTAGTTTGGGATGTGCTAGTGATATGCCAGAAGCTTACTGCCTCCATCTTTGTTGTACACCAACACATTCTTCTATTACTATCCTGAGGCTAGAGGTGGTAAGCTGTTGCAAATTACAAATTACTAGCCAACACAGTATAATATCCCAGAAGAGTGTAATCTTCAGGTTGCAGTTTTTTGTTTGACTGATATCAGTTTTAGAAGAATGTGCAATAGAACTAATGAATGTAAATCAAAGCACTGCTTTCAGTTTTGCAGTTTGGGAAATCTCTCCCCTGCCCTTCCTTAGTAAAGAAGAGGTAGTATTGCTAGGGTAATCTAAATTGCCAGATTGTGTACAAATTAGATGGTTCTATGGTGCACTTCAAAATTATTAGGTAAACTATGTATTTCAGAGATTGTTCTCTGTGCCTGTCTGCTACCTTACCATTCCCAAATACCACTGCCACTGGTCTTAAACATCATGTGGTTCTGGTTACCCACTTTTCATTAGTTGCATAATTCCTTCTTTCCACTGTTACCTGAGATATCCACCGCTCTATATGACAAAGTCTAACATGCAGGATGATGCCTGGTAGTAGAGAGTAGGGTGATTTAACTGAGAGGGAAAAGCTGAATCATAAAACCAGGGGTGGAACTGGACTCTTGACTTCATACATTTCCAGAATTTTTTTATTTATTGGCCATTCTGCATCTATCATGCCACTTGGTGTCTTGTCTTACAAGACTAATCTTCCTACTTACTTAGTTCATAAAGGAATAAACTAGCTGCTTTGTGTTGTTGAAGGAATGAGGATTGCTGCAATATTCATCCAGTTCTTTTCTGGCACTGTAAATTTATTGCATTCACTGGAGTACAAGTAGATATGTTACAATGCATGCCATCTGAACCAGGCACTGTGATATCTACCATCTAGTCCAGAGGCAAAAAAATAAAAGTGTTCCTTTGGTGATGAAGTAATGTCAGCATATTCAAAGCCTTATACTGTATTCATAATACTGTTGTATTTATTATACTCTGTGATGATTATGGGAGCTGAAATGTGATCAACTATGAATGTATCCTTTTAAATTATTAATGAACCTGCACAAATAACCTTTTATAGATTATTTATAATAATGTTATGTGAATGGGGTATGGTACACCATATTGTTTAAATTGATCTGGTTTTGTAAATTGTTAACTTATTGCTATATGCATCATGTTAACCTGTTGAGGTTACATTTATATTCAAGTTATAGTTTATTATAATATGGATAATTTAGCTGTGTTACTGGTCTGCAATGGATACAAATATCCCCTTGATTTGTTCTAAATTTCTGTTAACTTGTCTGGGCCAAAACTATAAAGAGATATGTATGAGTAGGCATTTATCACAGTTTTCATGTATTCTTTTGAGCATGTTTTAATTATCTCTTTAAAAACAACGACAATGACGATGATAATTATAATACCAGAGCTAATAGTTGTTTGTGTGAAAAAAATTTACTGCCTAATACCAAGAGTAGAATAGAACAATCTTTGGGTTCAGTAAAGCACTTTAATGATATCTGTAAAATCAGAAGACATCTGCCATTTCTCACAATCTTTAGCTCATTGCTTGCTGATAGAAAATCAGTTTCTTTACATTGTATCTCATGCTTACATCATGGGTATAGTCTGTTAAAATTTTGTCAATTAAGCAATTGACCCTGCTTTTAATTTCCAACCCCAATTTAGGTCCTGTCATTTTCACAACTATATGAAATGAACCTGTAAGTAATCTCTGTAAATTACATTGGAAGAGATTTGCAAAAGTATTTCAACAAGACGTGGTTGCCAGTTCTGAAATTCAGCTGCATTTCAGTTTTAATTGTATGGCCTAACTTATTTCAGGTTTAGTTTGTAGTGTCTGAGTGTCTCAAAAAGTGCTGTATTCAGCTTAGTTGTGACAGTAATAGTGGTGGTAGGGGAAGGGGGGTTCATGGTTGGCAGGATGAAGTGGATGTGTGATGGGATTATATCTTTGTCAGTTGTTTTTATGATTCCTATATTTTACTGCTCTGAAATAGTCTGGAAATCGCAGCAGAATGTGTTCTTATATTGGTAACAGGGTACGTTACTTGTTTATGAAAGATTATTTCTTCCATTACTCTTCAACAAAAATTTATCCTTCGGTCAACGGTTAATGACTTTGTCTCAATAAAATGACAGGAACCAGGATAGCTCAATCCATATAGTGACTATACTTCAAGTGGACAACCAAGGAGTCTGGATTTGATTCTACAGCATCCAGATTGGCTCAGGGGGCAACCCAGCCTCCTGCCCAATGTGTACCTTGGATAAAGCAAACAGGGCATGATGCTGACCACTCATCTAGTTCATGCAAGGAGCTACAACTCTGTTCTGCCTTCGCATCTAATTTAGCGCAGGAAGAACATCACCTTTTGTCTGTCTTTCATGCAGTGACACCCAGAGCTGCAGTAAAAGCAATTCCATTACTTAATGTCAGGATATAATTCAGAAAACTAGCAACAAAATAAAGTGACATGATCATATACCAAGTATAAGGGTACTGAAGGCATTGATGGTGTATGTAAAATTGTTTGCAGGAGATATTTAAGAAGCTTGACTTACTGAGCACCATATTTAACTGCAAAAAGATTCAAGAGTTATTTATAATAGTGCTTATCGATGATAACTCTCAGTGCTCATTTAAATGTAGTTGTTTTCCCCATTTGACTGCGGAGGCCACAATGGTCAGTCTCATTCTGCGGTGGTGGAGTTATGATTTACATGAGTGCATGTGAGTGAATAGACATATTATTAAAAGTTGTAATTTTGCATTTTTAAAGGCAATGGGAATTATTCTTTTAGTGGAGGCTGTTGGTACCATCTACTGACCATCATTCATATGATCACCTAATCACTGGGGAATAGCAATCCAACCAGTGAGTGCCCCCACCTTAGAAATGGAGCTTACATCCTTGCCTAGCTAGGAGAGGCCAGGAAGATCATGCAAACAGTACCTTTAGTCCCTAGGAACCAACCAAATATATTTGTTATTGTAACTATCCAAGCCTAAATGAACTTGGATATTGTGAGAATTCTGTCATTTTGTGGCAATAATATGACATTATTTTAGTGCATGCCATATGACAAGAGTACACTGCCTCAACTGTATATGTACTTGTTTTTATTGTTACAAAAAAAGATTCAACCATTAATATATTGGACTTGCAGTACCACTTGCAATAAACATGATCGATGCCTTTAAAACACTAATATACACATGACATATTTTGAAGTTGGTAAATCAATATGCATGTTGTGGGGGCATCTTCATTCCAGAATTGACAGAATGTCTGGCTGTATATTATTAGTTTGTGACTACAGAGATTTCTATGTGCAGTAGTTTCAAGGACATCTGAATTTCCAGAGGATCTGATGCTGTTGGTTCCAATTGTGTGTCTGTATTTACCATCAAATACAGTATGTGTAATGCTCTGAAATTATATTTCATTTTCTTCTCATGAAACAGGTCTTGTATATTTCTCAGACATCTTGTATGCTGTGTACTGTAATGTTTTCAAATGTAAGGATAATCATACTTATCATAAGGAACAGAAGCACCTTTCTGTGATGGTGCATAGTTTTAGCTCTAGACATCATCATTAAATAAACCATGCATAAATACAGAGTGATTCATGAGTTGTGAACTTTATGAGATGATTTAATAGGTCTTTTTGATCGCAATAGTTCCTTTCAACACTGGTCCTCTTCTCAATGGCTAGGGTGCCATGGTTGTTTTTTAATTTGTAAACACACTCCTGCTAACTGCATGTACACAAAATGTGGCCTTGAACTAGCATTGTTGCCAGCACAGTGCATTACATATGCACACAAATTTTTGGCTTATCTGTTGTGCTTGCAAGCCCACTACTCAAGTGGTGACATGTTTTGCAGTTGAGGGCGGCATTGTTTACAACTGCTTCAAGCACATACTGGTGTAAATTAAATGCAGTTTCTTTAATGAAGTTAAAATTAGATGTTAAGCTTATCAGGTAATGTGTTTATTATTTTATTCCCTTTATTTTCAGTAATCCCTACCTTTTATTGTAAGTATCATGGGGCCATAATATTTCAGATTTTCAGAACTGGATGCATGTTACTTTTAACTTTTTTGATCATAAGACCTATGAAACCATTTCCCACAATTACATCTGTCACTCATGAATCACTCAGTGTATCATCCTTTTATCTTCGGTGGCCTAGTGTGGTCTTTTGCTGGCATTTATAGGGTCTCGGCAAATATCTTTGTCTTTTTGGTTGGTAATGGAGATTTTAGAATTGGATTCTTGACTAGGATAGGAAGAAAAGTACTAGTTGACTGTGTAAAAAACATCTTGCACAGATGTTCCTGATTGCTAAATATGCTTAAATTTTGTTTAAAATACTGTTACAGGACTTCATTTTAGTTAAAATGGTCCCTGTACTAATTCTATTTAAGTGAACGTTGTGGTCGAGTGGCAAGTATTTCTGCTTCATATTCACACCTTAGGTTCTAATCTCAGCCTGGAGATATCCCAATAGAAGTTTCTGTGATTTTCCTCAATACTATCCAGAAAAATGCTTGGATTGTATCTCAGACTGCAACATGGTCACGTCCTTTCCCTGCCATCTGTTTACTTTCTAAAAGCAGTGTTGTAAACAATACACAGTAGATAATGTATTTATATATCCCTAAAGTTGAAGGTGTTGGATGAGAAGCAAAGTGTTATTTTAGAGCAGCATGTACATATAATTGCATTAGATGGTGACATAGATACTAGTTGTGAGCAAGGATATGGTGTGGAAGTATGGAATCATATTTTTTTTTTAGCCTTACCAAAACATAGTCTTATTCAGCAGTTGTAGACAATGACACATACTAAAATGTGTGTATTTTATGAAGGTTAATATATTTAGGGGTCAACAAAATATGTTGACACCTGGATATATTAACATTTAATGCTGGCTCATTCACCAGTTAAACAAAAATTCTACTCAGTTGACATTTCTGCATTAGGGAAACTGTGTCTATCCATGCTGCTGTAATTGCTGGCCTCCTGACAATGACATAACATTGAAGACATAAAACAGGCTGTCACTTATGTGATGTGTATATAAGACATTATTTACTATTAGACATCTGTGGAGAAGTTGGAAGAGAGTGGTAAAAAATATTAAGAAATAAATTCAAAGATTTTTCCACTCATTGGGTTTATTTTTTTTAATCAACATGGACAAGCAGGGGTGTAGATTTTTTGATCCCTGACTGTAGCATCCTGTTCACAGGTACACAGTTCTTTCATCCTGGTTGATTCAGTTTAATAGGAATTAAAAAAATATCAACAAATTTTAATTGCTGCTATGATATAGGTGTTGAATTTGTTAAATACATTCTGTGCATGTACATACTCAAGAAGTGTTCCATTTGTCTTCTCCCTTGTTTTGTGACATGGGGATTCTTATTAATTGGCATATAATTTTGAAACTTCCTGAACTAAATCCACTTCAACACTTATCCCTTACATACCTCTCTTTTTTCCTTTTGTGGTTGTTCCTCATATTTGGAGTACTGAAGTAAAAGTTGTATGAGATAAAGATTCTTTAGCCTTGCGTATTTTCAATATGAAAAATATACTTGTTTTAATCTTTGACAAGGAACTTTTTTCCCCAAAATTGTCTTAATTTTGTATTAATATTTACTATACATGGCAAGAAGATTCTCTTTATCAGCATTTGCTGCACTTTCCATTTATCAGATTTGATACTGAAAGATGAGGAGTTCTGTGGTATCAGAAAGACAAGATACATATACACTACATACAGAATAAATATATTTTTAGCAGACAAATTGTCCAGCCCAGTATTCCACTCATCGTGCGTGCATTTGAAATTCTAGTTTTTTTTTTTCTTTCAACTACCTGATACTTGTTGTCAGTTACTGCATAATGTAGTAAAAAATTCAGAGAAATGGAAGAATACTTTGGTTTCATTTTATGTAACTGTATGTAAGCAGAGGCTGTGCAGTTTGTTACCTTACACTGCTGTATTCAAACATGTCCCTTTGTATGAAATTGGGATATCTCTTTCTAAACATATCCAATTGAGTAGATTCCGCACAGCCTCTTCAGCTGAAGACAGAAACATGAGATTTCAAAATAGGGTTTTCTGTTATGAACAACTGTCACTGGATAAGAGTCCAGAAATCAAGTAATCCTGTGTGTAATATACCGCCATCAAAACCCTTTAGAATCGATGTCCCTTTGTGTTAGAGATTCACATAAGTCCTATGTTTTGCACAGAAGGCATAACATTTGATTTCAAAGCAATTGGAATTTAAATTTTTAGTACACTGAAAGATATCTTGTGAAAACACTGTTCTTGCATTGCTGCTATTGCCATGTGAAGATAATACAAAATGTCTGGAATAAACATACAAATATTAGTCAGCATACTGAATAGGCTGTGGGCTGAACAACTAAGAAATCTGATTTCCACTCCAGGCAGTGACGAAACATTCTTGTCTCCTCTAAATGTCCAGACTGGCTGTAGGGTCCATGCAGCCTCCTCATCAATTGTACTGGGGACTGTTTCCGTATAGGGTGAAGTGCCTGGGGCATGAAACTAATCACATACCTCCTTAATAGTTCAGAGGTTCGAATGAGTGGAACTATACCTCCACTTCCCCATATGATACGTAATTAAGCCCAGGGACAATTTAACCTTACTCCATGTATGGTATCAAAATTTAAACAAAAGTGTGATATGCATTTGTGCATATAAGCATATTAAGATTATGGTCTTCTGTAATGTAGTGCTGTGTGATATTGTAAATATGCACCAATGTTTGGAGGAACTTGCTGCCTGCATCTTCAGCATAGAATAGTAAGCTGAGTGTGGAAAACATAGTTTGGGTTTGGGGAAGGAAGCATACAGTTCGTTAGCAAGCTCCTTTACCCTAACAATTCAGGTAGACTCCTGTTTCTCTGAAATGTTAGTATACATCAAAGTAGATGGCATCAGATCCCAACAAAAATTCAATTTAGCTACTTGATTTTCTAAAACAACATTTTTATGAAAACGAATTAAAGTGTGTAACCAGAAATACTGTATGAGAGTGTTTATCAGGTGTTAGATATTTGTTGTAACACTGCAGTAAACAATGGCAGCAGTAAAAGGCCTTCACTTTGATGGAGTAACTGGTAGTTATAGTAATTACGGTGAAGATGATTTCCAACAGCTGGTGCAAAATAAGTAACACTAATCGCTGACTGAATGGAGTTAAGTATGTAATGACTTGACATTGGTTTCATTTCAGTTTCTTCTCGCATAAAACCATGTAACATGTTTATATATGAAAATTTTGCCTTACTGTAGTGGTAACAGTGAAAATCTGCAGCACCTCTGTTCCAGGATCAGGTGTGTATGTGTCAGCTTATTGTAATTTTCACTGCTTTTTCCATGCTTCTATCTATATGCAGAATGTTGCAGTTTTCTTTTAACTATTATAGCCTAAAGAGCATAAGCATCAAACAAATTTTACAGATATTTGTTTCGCCTTATTTGTATAATATCTGACACTGCAGGGCACACAGTATTCCAAGAACTGTGTATATAGAACATTACCATACAAGAAGTAAGGCTTTCATTGAGTTAAACCAATGGATGTTTCAAGAAAACGAGAATGAAGAAATGAATTTAAGACATAGAATACATTTGTAGGAGTTATATGATGGCACAAAAAAAAGTAAGCATTTAGTCATAACAGTATCCTGCAATATGACACAAGATGCAATCCCAAGATTTTGACTCCATTTAGGAAACCACTGTCACAGCTTCAATCATAGGCATGCATGTAGGGTGTGGCTACGCACACCCTAATGTCTCAAAAACAGCAAACTGTGATATTTTTTGTCCCATTTTATAAGTTTGTATTTTTGTGTAAAGTTTAGCTGTTAATTTTAAAATCTCACATTAAGTTTTGGTTTCTTTGGTGAATAAAAATAAAGTATTGAGTATTTAGTAAATGTTTTTCTTTAAAGAAACTAAAAATTCCATGGGTGCACTTCTTAACAAAATGTGCTGTGCATGCTTGACTTCATTGTCTTTATGCAGTAATTAACATTTAGAAGAGAAGAGTTTCTCATGATACTTGTTGGTGTAACCAAAGGTAATAAGGTAAAGTAGAGCCTTTAACATTATAAAGGCCTGGTAGTTTCACAGGGACTAAGTTTCTTACTGAGTAATTATCACCTTCAAGTACAGATACTGAAGCACCTGTGTCTAGTTGCTATAAAAGTCTTCTCTCACTACTGAATATACATGCTAATTATACATGATGTAACAAGATACCATATCCAGTCATAAGTAAGCAACACATATGATCCCCTCTTACATTTAGTGCAGCTTCTAAGTGTGGCAGAATCTCTGGTTTAATTCATTTATTTTTGTGATAGTAATCTGCAAGGGTACCAGGAGATACATTATTTTACCTTCAACTGGGTCACTTTAGTCCTTAAAGTCTGACAAATGATGTTAGAGTCACTGATTTTTAATCCTTTCATTATTGAGGCTTTTGGCTAATTTACAGGAAATGTTGAAAGATGTTTATATGTGTCTGTAAGCTAACATAACTTAACCTAACCTACCTCAGTCTTACCCAACATAATCAAATCTAACCAAACTGAACTTGTTGGGTATACATGTATATTTGTAGAATAGGGGAATAAAATAAAATAAAAAAAACTTTAATGAGCCAAAGTCACTATGTGGCACCATAATCAATCTTTCCCCCCAAATCATGCTGTAGGTATTAAGTATCCTACGCAGTTTCTTCCCACTTAACTGAAGTCAATACATTCAGAATTGTTGATATTTAAAACAGTAAATCTACAGAACATTTGCTAGCAGAGGAAAACTATACAGGAGGTTTGTAACCTATTTAACACTGCTGTGTACTGATCATGCTGTCCTACAGTCATTCTGTTCAGAGGTAAGCAAACAATGTGCTGGAAGATTGTGTGTGGGTTGGTGGGTGCCCTTGCTTCACTCGTGTGTTGTGACCCTTTAGTCAGTACATGTTGCCCTTGTGTAATGGATGTGCTGCAATCCATTTCCTCATCTCTTCACAAGATGGCAATCTGAACAGAATCCTTCCAAACAGAGTTTAAAATTCTCTGTACTGTAAAATCTTAGTACTGTAAAAAAGGAGTCTTTAAAACAATAAAGAGATATATTAGACAATAATTATTGATGTATAATTATGTTGTACTAGTACATTACACTTTCTTCTTAGACTATTCAATCTTCACAGTGGCATCTTCTGTTGAGAGTTGATGGTTCTTCAACTTGGGGATCCATTTTAACAGTTTTTATGTAAATTGCGAGGGTGTAGGTGAAAATGTAAATTATCTTCAAGCTTTTCTTTTCTAATTAAACTGTTCTTAAATATCTAGTAGTACGCAAGTGCTGCTTTTATGTATATTTAAATTTCAAGCATGACCCTTTAGGCTTTTGAGTTATAGTTCCACACTGTTTTTGATGGAACTTGTAATATTTAAAGGAAATTTCCTGCTCCCTGATTCATGCAATACAATCAACCATGATGAGTGGTGATTAGTGATAGTGGTTTTTCTTTAGGCCAAATTATGGTAATAGCCCTCCAATGGCTGTTCTTCTGTGGTCATTGGCATTTTTATGCTCCATCTGGAAGAACATTTATTTCTATGGGCTGCTGTTATTAATGATTAGCCTGTCAGATTCCAAGCGTTATTACAGATTGGCTTGGATCATCCTATTCCGTATTTACATAATTTAGAGGACTGCCATCACTTGTATCACGAAGATGAGTGCAGTGAGTTCTTTCAACATTCTATGGATTTCATATGAAACATGCAGTGCTATAACACAGAAAACTTAAATAAGAACACATTGATGAGAACCACAGAATTTGTACAATATGTGTTATTTGAGTGTTACTGACCCACATTATTTGTTCCCTACTGCCCTGGAAAGCAAGTTCCACATGCCACAAGACTAAAAAGTATCGCGTAAATTAACATTTTTCCTGAAAAGAATATAGCTGTTGGAACTTACCCCACAAAGCACAGTTCTTCCTGAGAAACCAATAGTGAAAATATTGATTACATATCCCCATCTGCTTGGAACAAAGGAACATGATCATTTTCACAAGAACCTGACATTGGACCTATCCTGTGCCACTTGAATTCATTCCACATGTTACACCTTACTTCCTGGAGATTCATTTCAATATTATGCTTCCATCTGTGCTGAGGTCTCCTGTATGATCTCCTCCCTTCAGAATTAGTGATTGAAAATTGTTACCCATTTATTATTTTCTCATTTTTGTGCTACATACCCCATCTGTTTGATCCTCTTTGCTTTGATCACGCTAATAATACTAAGTGGTATGTGCAAATTATGGAACTCCTCATGGTGCAGCTGTTTCCTGGACGTAGGTCTCAATATTCTCCTCAATGCCCTGTTTTCAAATATACTCCGAGTTCTTCTCTTAGGATGGCAGTTCTTCCTAATTTCCTAATCACATACAGTATTTGAAAATGATAGTTTTACAGCATCTCTTATTGTAGACCCTTACGAATAGGAAATGTATCAGAAACAGGTACCTATTTAAAGACATTCTAGTTATTCTAACTAGAGCTCAGTACAGTGACTAGGCTAGGGGTTGGATGACAGAGGAGCCAGGGTTCAATTTCTGGGAGGAGAAGAGATTTTTTCATCTCCAAAGCATACAAACTGGCTGTGGGGCTTACCCAGACATCTATTCACTGGATATTTGGGGCTATTTCTCTGGAGGCTGACTTGTGATGGTGTGGTGTTTGATTAAGAATGGAGACAACTGGAGATGTTTGTGCACACCAAATTGATTGATAATGTTGTACAATACTTCTCTGTATATGGAGACCTAAACATTTCTTTAGATCTTGTAAATAGCTACAATTTTTGAGCTGATATCTGCAAACACAGAAGATCTAATTAGTAGTCGATCTGTCATGCTGGAATCCATCCTGATGTTTTCCTAGCAATCTCATGTTATGTGTGGAGTTAACCTTACCAGTAGAGTGTTGAGTACTGTTTTGTGTGACATTATGAATTGACATTTCTTGTTAATTACTGTAGTCTACTTACTTATTGTGTAACATATAACACTAGCCCTTCTTAAATATACGTGTGTCTGTGTGCAATTCTGTAATATTCTGATTCTTACTGTTTGAAGCACATTAATTTTGTCACTCAAATATTCTTCCTTTTCCTTCAATGTAACCGGCTTTTTATAGTATGATGTTTATGCCCTTAACTTATCTGGTTTGCACTATGGTTATTTGTCATAAACTGTCTCACATGATACCTTTTTCATTAAGGGGTTGTTTACCAATGAAATGAGTTATTGGCTTTCCTGCATTAAAGAAAGGAAAACAAGAGGAACTGACCATTAATGCACCTGTGGCATGAGGTACAGGAGAAAACATATTCATAATAGTTTTAATTGTAAATAAGAAGTATGAATGAAAGCATGAAACATGTCCTGTGCAATGAAAGAGAGGATAGTGACAATGGTAATTTGGATAGTTTCACCACTTGGCAAGAGTACCCAGTAAGAAGGGGAATAAGCAAGATAAGCGTTATAAACATAGCCTATGAACGAGATATAGGTGAGAGTGTATTGAAATCGTTCAATGTTTAACTCTTTAAAGCATAGTGTTTGCGCTATCCATCACCTGCTTGAACATTCAGAAACTGAAAATATGTCCCACGTAACAAATTGATGCATTATGGTTCTCACAAGGAATGCCATTCACATAATTCACTGTCAGGATGAAATAATTTGTTGTTGGGATGTACAAATTTAATTCTTATACAGAATCATAAAACAAGGAAAAGAAATTGAATATCTAATTTATATTAAGAAATGTAATCAAGAGGTTTTGTTGTTAAATGTTTAGCAGCCCACATAGCCTGTAACAAATGTACAAAACCATAGGCATAATTTGGGGGGGGGGGGAGGGGAGCCAATATTTGACCCTCCTTTCGTTTTTTTTTTTTGCATGGGATAGGGTTTTTTTTACTGAGTTGAAGAGGGGCAAATAAAAATAATTGAGATGAGTGTGAGGGAAAGGGGTGTCTGTATATTAAAGACTGGTACAAACCAATCTTCGCCCTCCTTCTACCTTGACTTCTAATACCCATGGTTGATTTGCCCTAACAGTTTTATTGGCCAAGTTATGCCCATGGACAAAGCCACGCACACTTGACACAGTCAGTGGCAGTTGGATGGAGTCCTGTTCACTTTCAGTGTCTTCAGTTTGTGAAAAATTGGTCCTCGCATGTAGTAAAAATATTTCCCTTAATGGTGTTCCGCAAAAATGGTTTTCCCACTGTCACCATATATGAGTCCACACTGTGTGTTCACTTATCAGTGTGTCACATACTCAGACAGTTCATGTGGCTGTTCTGCTCCCCAGGTTTGACACTAATTAATATGCCCATCAATATGAAACAAAGCTTTGTCTATGAAAGGCACTTATCCTGGAAGATCTTTGTTGTCATGAGTTTTGTTTAATATGAAATTTGCATACTCACTGTTTTCAGAAAGTGTCATTGCTTTCATATCATACTTTAATGTTGGAAGAATGCTGTCTCAGCTGCTCATGCAGTAAATTTTTTATTATTGTTTTTATTGCCTAGAGTTGTGAACTGCATCAAAAACTACATTTCTTTTACACATGATAAACTTATGCATTTAACATCCTTGTCTGCAATACGCATGCCTCATGATTGTTATTAACATGTGTCCTGTTACATTACTTTGAGTACACTAGAATGGACTGTATGAGCACACAGTTTTATTAGACTGTGCATGCTTTCAACAACTCCTTTCCAAATATAAAACTCAGTTTTACAACAGCACACAGAAGTGAAAACATTATTAAATCCTTTAAGCCTGAAGTACATATGGATGTGATGAAATCCCTACTAATTTATTTAAAATAGCCACTTTATATTAGTTCACATTTAAATCATACATGTAATACGTATTTATAATTATGAATTTTTCTGCAATGTTCAGAATTGTCTGTAGTGAAATCATTACATGAAAATGGTAAGAGAATTTGCATTTCTAACTACAGACCAGTATCTCTACTGACTTCATTTCCAAAAAAAATTTGAAAAATGTTTTGTGTATTGTACTACTTAGACACTTAAATGATAAGGACATGTTAGTGGAAGGAACAATTTGGATTTAGGAAAAATCTAACAACCAGAAAACCAACCTATGTATCAATTAATAACATTTTAAGTGCACTTAGTGATAAATTAATTGTTGGGGGAGGGGGGATTTTCCTGTGATTGAGCCTAAGCATTTGTTTGTGTTGACCATATTTTACTGTACAAATTAAATTTCTATGGAATAACTGGCAAAGCAAATGAATGGATCAACTCATACCTTAGGAATACATAACAAAGAGTGAAGATATAATGTAAAAAATTTCAGTCATAATACAGTGTCAGATTCTGGTGTTAACATGGTGTTCCACAAGGATTAATTTTACATAAATGATTTTTCAAAAACTATTAATGGAATCTAAACCAATTTTATTTGTAGATATAATAGTATAATATTAATCAGTTCTAATCTCAAAGGTTTTAAAAGAGATAGAAAATTTGAATTTGAATTCTTAAATAAATGGTTTAAAGCCAATGGAGTCTCACTGAATTCTGATAAAACCCATTTCGTACAATTCACAACTAAAAATAAGTCAAATTAATCTGGACATCAGTTATGCTAATAAATTAATTTCTAAAGCATAAAATAAAACATTTCTTGAAATATATGTAGGCAGTACACTGTCGCTGAAAATTCATACTGAACAAATTACATACAAATTAAGTGCAGCTTACTGTGCAATGAGACCAGTTAAGCCCTTTATGTCACATGAAACACTGAAGATGGTTTACTTTGGCTGTTTTCATTCTATTATGAATTGTGGATTAATAATTTGGGGGAACTCTTCACTTAGTCCACATATATTTTTTAAATACAAAGTAATGTAATTATAATTATTACATGATACCAAAGTAGAGACTCATGTAGAGTTTATTTATGAATCTAAAATTTCTGCCTCTTCAATCACAATATACAGTATCACTTTTCTTATTTGTGGTTAACAACAAAAATATAACTTCCATCAACCTTCATCAAATTTATTACTGTATCAGAAAGGAGTCTACTCAATTGGCATGAAAGTATTTAACAGTTTCCCACAAAGTGACAAAAATTTAGGTGGTAATGTTAACAATTTAAATTAGCCCTGAGGTATTATTTATATACTCACTCCTTCTACTCTGAACATGAATACTTTAATGTAAATAGAAAATGATAAAACTAAGCTTAATCAGTTGTACTGTACCAGCTACTACTGTAGGTATGTAATATTTTCTTGGTTTGTTCTTTATCCAAGGTATTAAATTAACTTTCCAAAAAGTACTTATGAGATCTTTAACGACTTACAGCTCCTGTCTGGTGCTATGCAGTGGACACTTAACTTTCACACCACAGCATACACGAAACCAAGTGTCTGCAAACCTTGCAACATTCAAAATCACACACTGATACACAATTTGCAAGTGACTTCTGTACATGTATAATTTCATCAAAAAAACACACAGGGAGTAAGTAAAGGTCACACAGAACTGAATGAACTAAAACGCCTGCAGCAATGGATGAAGCTAGGTACAATAAGGGAAATGTAAGTGGTTTCAATTTGCAGTGGCTAAATGTACAACTGTTCAAATGACTGAGCTGTCACCACACCAAATGCTAAGTTAAAGCATTATCTGCTGTAAAAAGCCTGGACTAATAAAGGTCCTACATACACTATTAGGTGTACTATATATTAAGTGCTAAAAGATGTGTATTACCAATCATGTTGATGACTTCAAACAACACATATACCTGCAGTCTTGTCAGGGAGGGTGCCCCAAGACAGTATGACACTGGTATTGCAGATGTACACAAAATTCTGGCCATCAGCCTCAGAAGAGACTCAACATCAAGGACTGACAGACCATCAGACATAACATGTCTCAAAATCTTCCTAACATTCACCCTGTAGATGACAACTTTATGTATGCCAAAATTGTGACCTTTGACCTATGACATGGCTAAGCCCTACAATGCAAAGTTATGTACACTGTGTACAGTGAAACCTGTGAAGTTGGCCACCTGTTACAGTTGGCTGCGCTTTTATGGAACCAGAAAATTTCTGTGATATTATACATGGCCATTACTCCATAACATGGCCACAGATTCACATTCAATGCTATGCTTCATGTGTAAGTTAAACCTCCCCATGGTGGCTGACCTAAACAACTGTATAGTTTTAATGTTATTCATGTCCATACATTAATGAACAATTCATACAATGAAACCAACAAATGCAATAATGTTAAAATTTTATTGTATAAGCTGTATAGATTTTGTGTTTTACCTGTATTGGCTGAAATATGCAATCATTAGCAGAATTTACCTTTGTCTAGTCAACCTCTGTCCTTTCTCTACAAGCATGGACAGCAGATTGGAATTTCTTGGTGGCCACTTACCCATTACCCTATTCACTGACAGGGTTAGGTAACTGCCTTCCATCTTGAGGTCTCTACATTCTGGACTGCACATTTGCACAATTGATAGTGCACAGTTTAATTTTTATAGTACCATGAGGTTTCCATAGGTTGGCCACCTGTATAAGCTGAGCTTCTTTGAATGGAAACAAACTTGGCCAACATATGCAGGTTTCACTGTATTTTTAACAATATTATCCCACCATTTTATGCTATTTCTTGGCGTCCTTGCCGTTAGCATAGTAATTATACAGCAGTGGCAGGAGTAGTAGTAGTAGCAGTAGTAGCAATATTCAGAAGGTTACACAAGATTTTGACCCCTCCAACAATCATTATTGCATCCAGAAGGCAATTACTTCCATTTCCTGAATATATTATGCAACAATGAGAACTATGTATATATAAATACAAATTTACAACATGAGTTTATTCATTCATTCCAATGGCATGTGCAGAACACAATGATTCCTTGCTGTTGTCAGGATCTTCTTCCATTCCTCCCTGTTATATACCCTTTCCTTCCACACTTTTCCACCAACTAGTCTTCCGTTCTCCCTTACTTCATCTTGCCAACTATTTCTTGGTTTACCTCTCAGTCTTGTTTCCAAATTCATATATAATACATTTTTGGTAACTCTTCCATTCTCTGTACATGCCCACACCAATGTCATCTATTTAACCTTATTGTCTCTGTTATAGTGGGTGTTTTAACCATTGCATAGATTTTTTTATTGGTTAACATTCTCCAGTTTTCTTTTTCATTGTCATATACTGGACCTAAAATTCTTCTATGCACTTTTCTTTCAAAAATGTTTATTTGCTTTCTATCTCTCTCTGTTAGTATTCAGGTTTCTAATGCATATGTTAAAGTTTTGTCTATTATTGTGTTCTTTATTCTAAATATTAGTTTTTTAGATATATTTTTATTTCTAAAAAGATATGTAGCATAAAGTATGTTTAGTTAGCATTTTTTATTCTCTCTTGTAAATTTATTGGTGATTGTTATCTGTATTGGGTATAACACCCAAATATTTAAAATTCAAATGTATAATTTTTTATTGTTAATTGTCCTATTTTATTTTGTTTTTAACTTTTTTTTCCGGTCCACTATCATATATTTTGTTTTTTCTTGTTTCATTTGTAGTCCTAACTTTCTGGCAGTGTTTCTATTTCTACAAAACTTTGTCTCATTTCTATTTCATTTTTTCCAATTAAAACAATGCCATCTGCATATGGTAATACATTCAATTGTTGTTTACCAATCTTTATACCACTAGGAACCATTTTTATACTTTGTATTACTTTATGTAATGCTAAGTTGAATAATATTAGTGACAAAGAGTCACCCTGTTTCAATCCTGTTTTATTTTCAAACAAGGATGACTGTTCAAGCACTAAGGGACAAATTCTTGTATTTTATTGTGTTTTATATTTCTTGTATATGCAATCATTAAGAGGGTGAAGGGTACATTATATGTTTCATGTAACTATAGAGAATGTCTTAGATTTCTTGGTACTATAAGTG